>ENA-OWLX01000110-OWLX01000110.1-metagenome-genome-assembly--contig:-NODE-110-length-25740-cov-16.416196_pt1 | contig 25740 bp, 24 predicted proteins | sample MGYA00245351_ERZ651106 | MGnify/ENA primary metagenome ERZ651106 (study PRJEB26857, sample SAMEA4031768) | metagenome | biome: human; feature: oral; material: saliva | place: Philippines | collected 2014... | reverse complement strand
GATTAATAGGTGAAAGTGCGGTTAAAAATCATCACGTTTTTTCTGAACAGGATAGTGAGAAAGGAAAAGCCTTGTGTCTGTCGATTGCGGATACATTAAAGCTAGATCCGCAGCATCCCGCAATTGTACAATGGGAAAAACAGCTGAATGAAAGTTATTCTGCTCGCGAAGTTACTCATTTATTCAGTCAAACGGTGTTACAGTCTTTTGATCAAAAAGCGAAAAAACTGATTACGAAAATGGCAGCAGAATCAGCGGTGATTGTGGCAATTAGTCCTTTGGCCGTTATTGATATGTTTTTTATTGCGTGGCGAAATATTCGTTTAATCAATAAAATTGCAGCGATTTATGGGATTGAGCTAGGGTATTTTACCCGTCTTCGTTTGCTCAGAATGGTGTTAGTGAATCTTGCTTTTGCTGGGGCAACGGAGATTGTACAAGATTTAGGGATGGATTGGCTTTCGCAAGATATTACCGCGAAACTTTCTGCTCGAGCGGCGCAGGGGATGGGCGTGGGATTATTGACAGCTCGATTGGGCATAAAAGCCATGGAGTTTTGTCGTCCACTGGCATTTGAGAAAGCCGAAAAACCAAAGCTTTCTCATGTGCAAAAAGAATTGCTGATGGTGATGAAAGATACGGTACTTGGTAAGACGAAAGTGAAAGAAAAAGAAGACGTGTAATAAAAGAGTGCGGTTGAAAATTGACCGCACTTTTTTTGTATAAGAGATGATTAAAGTCCCGCTTTTAAGCTTGCTTCAATAAATCGGTCAAGATCGCCATCCAGTACGGCTTGTGTATTACGATTTTCAACGCCTGTGCGGAGATCCTTAATACGCGCATCATCTAACACATAAGAACGAATTTGGCTGCCCCAACCGATATCAGATTTATTATCTTCCATCGCTTGTTTGTCCGCATTTTTCTTTTGTAACTCAAGCTCATACAATTTCGCTTTTAACTGCTTCATGGCTTGATCTTTATTTTTGTGTTGAGAACGATCGTTTTGACATTGCACGACAATCCCACTTGGCATGTGAGTAATACGCACCGCACTTTCAGTTTTATTGACGTGCTGACCACCCGCACCGGATGCTCGGTAAACATCAATACGTAAATCTGCCGGATTGATTTCAATATCAATATCGTCATCAATTTCAGGATAAACGAAAGCCGCTGCAAACGATGTATGACGTCGATTATTAGAGTCGAATGGACTTTTACGCACTAAACGATGAATACCGGTTTCCGTACGTAACCAACCGAAAGCATATTCGCCACTAACACGAATGGTCGCTGATTTTAAACCTGCCACATCGCCATCAGAGACTTCCATTAACTCCGTTTTAAAGCCTTTGCTTTCAGCCCAACGAAGGTACATGCGAAGTAACATTTCCGTCCAGTCTTGCGCTTCTGTACCACCAGAACCTGCTTGTAAATCGACATAACAATCACATGCGTCATGTTCACCGCTAAACATGCGTCGGAATTCTAATTTTGCGAGTTGTTGTTCAAGCTCATCTAATTCAGCAACAGCCTCATTGAAGGTTTCTTCATCTTCCGCTTCAACGGCTAATTCAAGCAGCCCTTCAACATCTTCTAAACCTTGTTCTAAATTTTTGATGGTATCAACCACTTGTTCAAGTGAAACACGTTCTTTCCCAAGCGCTTGGGCTTTTTCAGGCTCGTTCCACACATCGGGTTGTTCTAATTCGGCATTAACCTCTTCTAAACGCTCAACTTTTGCGTCGAAGTCAAAGATACCCCCGAAGCACAGAAGTGCGCTCGGAAAGGTCGGCGATTTTGTTTTTGATTGGATTGATTTCAAACATAATGATTAAGTTTTTAAGCTAAATTGGAGATGGAATTATAAAGGATATGCTTAGGGTTGGGTAGATTATAGAGAAACAAAAAACCTTATTTATTTTTAAAATAAATAAGGTTTAAGTATGATTAAAAAGAATTAAATTATTCCTCAGAAGGGAATTTTTCTTCTAATTGATCTGCTAATTTGTCAATAGCATCATCTTTTTGGTTTGCTTTTGCAACAGCTTCAGGAACTTTACCAGCATTGTCAAGAGATGGTGATTTGACTTGAGACAAAATTAGTTGGGCCACTTCTTTTTCAGCATCTACGTATTCTTTATACATAGAAACAAGCGGTGAAACTTCTTCAGTTTTAATGCCCAATGCTTCTAATTCAGCTACATTTTCTGCTGCTTGTTTATCAAATGCTGCAACAGCCGCTTCAGTTTCAGTTGCATTGCTATTTGCAGAAGCAACAGAAATTGCATCAAAACGAGCTTCAAGTTTTTTACTCGCTGTTTCTTCCCACGCTTGAAACTTTTTCACTTCTTCAGCTTGTTGAGATGCAGCAAATGCACTGATAGAAGTGAAAGTTAATGCTGCGATAGCTGTCATTTTTAATAAATTTTTCATTGAGATAACCTCTTTTGAATAAAATAAAATTTGTACCCCTACATGGGTACGTTGCGCATTGTAAAAAAATGTAGTGATTTCGTCAACTATTTAATTGAGGTTTTTAGTTGGTTATTTTTTTAGGAATAACAATTTTGCATAAATCCTCATTTACTTTATAATTTGCGCTTATTTTCATAAATTTAGGAACAAAGAAATATGAAGAAATTACTCACCGCACTTTTAATCACTGCTTCTGCCACTGCAATGGCGAGTGATGCTGAGATTAAATCGAAATTACAAGCATTAGGTGCGAAAAATATTGAAGTGAAAGATTCACCGGTAAAAGGCCTTAAAACAGCTGTGACTGATCAAGGCATTTTATATGTGAGCGAAAATGGTCAATATGTTCTGCAAGGCAAAATGTATGAATTAACAAATAAAGGCCCGGTTGATGTGGCAGGTAAACTTTTAGTGGATAAAGTGAATGCGTTAAAAAACGAAATGATTATTTATCCTGCAAAAAATGAAAAATATGTAGTGACCGTATTCATGGATATTACTTGTCATTATTGCCATCTCCTTCATCAACAAGTGAAAGAATATAATGATTTAGGTATTACTGTTCGTTATCTTGCATTCCCGCGTGCTGGAATGAATGAAACCGCTCGCCAAATGGAAGCAATTTGGACATCGAAAGATCCTGTATTTGCATTGAACGAAGCTGAAAAAGGTAACTTACCGAAAGAATTAAAAACACCTAATATTGTGAAAAGACATTATGATTTAGGTGTACAACTCGGTGTGCAAGGTACGCCAAGTATTGTGACTTCAACAGGTGAATTGATTGGGGGATATTTAAAACCCAAAGATTTATTAGCTGCCTTGAAGGAATCAGCACAATAATTTTTAGTAGTGAGGGCGTATTGTATACGCCCTTTAAATATTCATATCATCAAAGCACATATCAAATGTTCCTTTAGGTGATAATTTTAAATAACAAAACACCGTGAAAAAACTCATCAAACGTCGTGAAATTCCTGCCGGAAATCCTGTTTCAGATAATGCATTACTCGATCGTCTCTATCGTTCTCGCCATATTAAAAATAGCCAAGAATTAGACCGCACTTTGCAATCAATGCTGAATCCCAATCAATTACATGGTATTCAACACGCCGTGAGCTTATTGGTTGAAGCTTATCAACAGCAACAAAAGATTGTTATCGTCGGCGATTTTGATGCAGATGGAGCAACGAGTACGGCGCTTTCAGTATTAGCTTTGCGTATGCTGGGCTTTACTGATGTAGAATATCTGGTGCCGAATCGTTTTGAGCAAGGCTATGGTTTGAGTGTACCTGTTGCTGAGATGGCAATGGAAAAAGGCGTACAGTTATTAATGACGGTGGATAACGGGGTATCGTCTTTTGAGGGCGTGGCGTATTTAAAAGAGCAAGGTGTGAAGGTGTTGATTACCGATCATCACTTGCCACCAGAAATACTGCCGAATGCTGATGCTATTGTTAATCCAAATTTGCAACAATGTGATTTCCCCTCAAAATGTTTAGCCGGTGTGGGTGTGGCGTTTTATTTAATGCTCGCTTTACGAGCCAAATTTCGCGAGTTGGGTATTTTTACGGCTGAAACACAGCCTAATTTTACTGAATTACTGGATTTAGTCGCGCTCGGCACGATTGCAGATGTCGTTCCCCTTGATCAAAATAACCGTATTTTAGCCCATCAAGGCTTGATGAGAATTCGTGCGAAACGTTGTCGACCAGGCATTATTGCTCTCGCTGAAGTCGCTAATCGAGAAATCGAAAAACTTTGCTCGGCGGACTTGGGCTTTGCGATTGCACCCCGTTTAAATGCTGCGGGCCGATTAGATAATATGTCTGTCGGTGTGGAGTTATTACTTGCAGAAAGCATGCAAGAAGCAAGAGCCCAAGCCTTAGATTTGGACAGTTTAAATCAAGCTCGAAAAGAAATTGAGCAAGGCATGAAGTTAGAGGCCTTAGAAATTTGCCGAAATCTCACCGCACTTTCTGATGAATTACCGATGGGAATCGCCTTATTCCAGCCAGATTGGCATCAAGGCGTATTAGGTATTGTGGCTTCTCGAATCAAAGATCAATACCATCGACCTGTTATTGCTTTTGCACAAGATCAAGAAGGTATTTTAAAAGGTTCTGCGCGTTCAATTGAAGGCTTGCATATGCGCGATGTATTAGAGCGTATTCATTCCCAACATCCGGATATGATTTTAAAATTTGGTGGTCATGCCATGGCAGCAGGATTAAGCATTAAAGAAAGCTTTTTCCCTGATTTTCAAAAGATTTTTAATCAAACAGTGCAAGATTGGTTAAATGAAGATCAATTACAAGGTGTGATTTGGACGGATGGTGAACTTCAAGCAAATGAATTTAGTATTGAAACGGCAGAAGTGATAAAATCTGGCGGACCTTGGGGACAAGCTTTTCCTGAGCCTGTTTTTGATGGTGAATTTAAAATTTTTGAGCAACGTGCTATCGGGCAAAATCAAAATCATTTAAAAATGCTCGTAGAGCCTAAAAATGGTGGTCCATTATTAGATGCCATTGCGTTTAATATCGATACTCGGTATTATCCCGATTTATCGATTAAGCAGGCAAAATTTGCTTATAAGTTAGAAATTAATGAGTTTCGTGGAAATCGAAACCTCCAATTATTAGTCGATTATATTGAACCAATTGGTTAATTTATGAAAAAAGTTTGGCAGAATAAATTATTGAAAGGATCCTTTGCAATGATATTGCTGAGTGTGACAAATGTCGCATTCGGTGAAGTCAATGCAAAGGATTTTTCTGTCAAAAATTCACCGCACTTACCGCCAGCAAATGTGGCACAGTTTGAAGATGGTCGAGATTATTTTTCATATCAAGAACCCATTGAACAAGCTAAAAGAAGCGATCGTAAAATTCCGATCCAATTTTTCTTTGATTACGACTGCCGAGTTTGCTCTTCAGCCCAAGATATTTTGCAACTTTATAGCCAAATTCGTCCTAATAAAGTGGCGTTAGAAGAGCATCCAGTCGCCACAAATGAAGCTAAATTTTCAGCCACAATATTCTATACATTACAGCGTTTAAAAGTGGGCGAGCTGTCAGATGTGCTGTTATTTGAAACCTCTGAAAAAGCACGCTATACCGAATTATCCACATTAGATAAGATGCGTGAATGGGTTGTCTCACAAGGGATTAGTAAAGCTGAATTTAATAAAGTCGTCCATTCCAAAGAAGTGAAAGAGGATGTGAGTAACGCCATTTATTTGACAGAAGAATATGGTGTCTTTACTTTCCCTTATGTGGTTGTGGATGGAAAATATGTTCTCACCGCGAGTACGCTGTATAACGATGATTATGGCGTAGCAGTATTAGATTTCTTAGTGAATAAACTCGAACAAGAAAGGAAAAAATAATGAAAATCGGGATTGTTGGCGCAATGGCGCAAGAAGTGGAAATTTTATCCCAATTAATGACAGATAAAAAAGAAGTAAAAGTGGCAAGTGCGGTCATTTTTGAAGGCAAAATTAATGGCAAAGAGGTCGCATTATTGCAATCTGGGATTGGTAAAGTTGCGGCAGCTATTGGTACTACCGCTTTATTACAATTGGCTAAACCGGATGTGGTTTTAAATACCGGATCGGCAGGCGGTGTTGCAAAAGGCTTAAAAGTAGGAGATATCGTTATTTCCGATGAAACCCGCTATCACGATGCCGATGTGACGGCATTTGGCTATGAAAAAGGGCAGTTACCCGCAAATCCAGCGGCTTTCCTTTCAGATAAACAATTAGCCGATTTAGCCGATGAAATTGCACAGTCACAAGGACAAAATGTAAAACGTGGTTTAATTTGCTCGGGTGATAGCTTTATTAATAGCGAAGAAAAAATTGCTCAAATTAAAGCGGATTTCCCCAATGTGACAGCAGTAGAAATGGAAGCAACCGCGATTGCGCAAGTTTGTCATGCCTTTAACGTACCTTTTGTGGTTGTTCGAGCTATTTCTGATGCAGGAGATGGCGAAGCAAGTATGTCATTTGAAGAATTTCTCCCACTTGCAGCAAAACAATCCTCTGCATTAGTATTGGGCATGATAGAAAGATTATAAAGGGTAATGTATGGGTATGATTATCACCGTTGATGGTCCAAGTGGGGCTGGGAAAGGAACGCTTTGTTACGCATTGGCAGAAAAATTAGGTTTTACCTTATTAGATAGTGGTGCGATTTATCGCGTGACGGCATTGGCTGCGCTGAAACGTCATGCAGACTTAACCGATGAAGAAGGATTAGCGGAGTTAGCGCGTCATTTAGATATTCAGTTCATTCCAAAGAATGGAGAAGTCAATGTGCTTCTTGGTGGGATGGATGTGAGTCATTTAATCCGTACGCAAGAAGTGGCGGAGGCTGCATCAAAAGTGGCGGTTTTCCCAAAAGTGCGGTCAGCTTTACTGCAACTTCAGCAGGATTTTGGTAAAAATGATGGCCTGATTGCTGATGGTCGAGATATGGGAACCGTGGTTTTCCCGAATGCACAAGTTAAACTGTTTTTAGATGCAAGTGCGGAAGAACGTGCAAAAAGACGTTATAAACAGTTGCAAAATAAGGGAATTAATGGTAACTTTGCACAGATTTTAGCCGAGATACAAGAACGCGATTTTCGCGATAGAAATCGTGAGGTTGCGCCATTGAAACCGGCTGATGATGCTTTATTGTTAGATAGTACAACATTGAGTATTGATGAAGTCATTGCTCAAGCGTTAGCTTATATTCAACAAAAAGCGTCAATTTCGATTTAACTGTTTATTCAAGGAAGAATAGACATTTATCCTCAACCCCGCATTTTATGGATCTTAATGTGGATGTTATTAACTTAAATTAAGAAGATTATTTATATGTCAGAATCTTTTGCTCAACTCTTTGAAGAATCATTAAAAGGCCTTGAAACCCGTCAAGGTTCAATCGTTAGCGGTACTGTTGTTGCTATTCAAAAAGGCTTTGTACTTGTTGATGCAGGCTTAAAATCTGAATCTGCAATTCCTGTTGCTGAATTCCAAAACGCTCAAGGTGAACTTGAAGTTAAAGTTGGCGACACAGTAAACGTAGCTTTAGATGCAGTTGAAGATGGTTACGGCGAAACTAAACTTTCTCGTGAGAAAGCAGTTCGTCACGAATCTTGGATTGAATTAGAAAAAGCTTACGAAGAAAAAGCGACCGTTATCGGTTTAATCAACGGTAAAGTGAAAGGCGGTTTCACAGTTGAGTTAAACGGTGTTCGTGCATTCTTACCAGGTTCATTAGTTGATACACGTCCTGCACGTGAAGCTGATCACCTACTTGGTAAAGAATTAGAATTCAAAGTAATCAAATTAGATCAAAAACGTAACAACGTTGTTGTTTCTCGTCGTGCAGTGATCGAATCTGAAAACAGCCAAGAACGTGAACAAATCCTTGAGAACCTAGCTGAAGGTTCAGAAGTTAAAGGTATCGTTAAAAACTTAACTGACTACGGTGCATTCGTAGATTTAGGTGGCGTTGACGGTTTATTACACATCACTGATATGGCGTGGAAACGTGTTAAACACCCAAGCGAAATCGTGAATGTAGGCGACGAAGTAACTGTTAAAGTATTAAAATTTGACAAAGATCGTACTCGCGTATCTTTAGGCTTAAAACAATTAGGTCAAGATCCTTGGGTTGCTATCGCTGAAAACCACCCAGTAAACAGCAAATTAACTGGTAAAGTAACTAACTTAACTGACTACGGCTGTTTCGTTGAAATCTTAGATGGTGTTGAAGGTTTAGTTCACGTTTCTGAAATGGATTGGACTAACAAAAACATCCACCCATCTAAAGTTGTAAGCTTAGGCGATACAGTTGAAGTTATGGTATTAGAAGTTGACGAAGAACGTCGTCGTATTTCTTTAGGTTTAAAACAATGCAAACCTAACCCATGGACTCAATTCGCTGAAACTCACAACAAAGGCGACAAAGTTACTGGTAAAATTAAATCAATCACTGATTTCGGTATTTTCATCGGTCTTGAAGGTGGCATCGACGGTTTAGTTCACTTATCTGACATTTCTTGGAATGTTGCAGGTGAAGAAGCCGTTCGTAACTACAAAAAAGGCGACGAAGTTTCTGCAGTAGTATTAGCAGTAGATGCAGTGAAAGAACGTATTTCTTTAGGTATCAAACAACTTGAAGATGATCCATTCAACAACTTCGTAGCAATCAACAAAAAAGGTGCAGTAATTTCTGCAACTGTTGTTGAAGCTGACGCTAAAGGTGCTAAAGTTGAATTAGCAGGTGGCGTTGAAGGTTATATCCGTGCAGCAGACTTAACAAACGAAGTTGCAGCAGGTGATGTAGTTGAAGCGAAATACACTGGTGTTGATCGTAAAGCACGTATCGTTCACTTATCTGTAAAAGCGAAAGATCAAGCTGAAGAAGCCGCTGCAGTTGCAAACGTGAATAACAAACAAGAAGATGTTGCTATTCCAAACGCAATGGCTGAAGCTTTCAAAGCAGCTAAAGGTGAATAATTAATTCACATAAATAAGGCTGGGTCATTGACTCAGCCTTATTACTACCAGCTATAATTAACAAGGATTTAGCGGTAATTTATTATGAACTAATGCATTACCTGTAAGTCTTAATAACAAGTTTAAGTATAAATTTAAAGGAGAGTTGACGATGACTAAATCTGAACTAATTGAAAATCTATCAACAAAGCACCCAACTTTATCCGCAAAAGAAGTAGAAGGTATTGTAAAGGATATTCTTGAACTCATTGCACAATCTTTAGAAGAAGGTAATCGTATTGAAGTGCGTGGTTTTGGTAGCTTCTCTTTACACCATCGTCAACCAAGAATTGGTCGTAATCCTAAAACGGGTGATTCTGTAAAATTAGATGCTAAATCTGTACCGCACTTTAAAGCAGGTAAAGAATTAAAAGATCGCGTAAATGTTTTTGCTTAAACATTCAATCGATATCAATAAAACGACACTTAGGTGTCGTTTTTTATTACAAATTTTGGCATAATGAAACTATTCTTAACAAGGAGATTGTGATGATTAAATATATTCTCGGACTCATTATTGTGCTAGCTATCGTAATCGTTGCGGTAACTATAGGGGCGAATAATGATCAAGTAATCACCTTTAACTACATTGTTGCTGAAAGCCAATTCCAACTTTCAACGCTAGTTGCGATTTTATTTGGTTTTGGATTAATTTCAGGTTGGTTAATTACTGGAGTCTTCTACTTAAAATTAAAATTCGAAAATATGTCGTTAGCGCGTCAAGTTAAACGTCAAACATTACAAATTAACGAATTAACGACTACTCGCGATAAGGCAGTATAATGCTTGAATTACTCTTTCTGCTTCTGCCAATAGCCGCCGCTTACGGTTGGTATATGGGGCATCGGAGTGCCAAGAAAGATCAGGAAGATATTAGTAATAAACTCTCCCGTGATTATGTCACGGGGGTCAATTTTTTACTTTCTAATCAAACGGATAAAGCCGTTGATTTGTTTCTTGATATGTTGCAAAAACAAGAAACAGAAAATGAAATTGAAAGCGACTCACAATTTGAAGCGGAGCTAACGCTCGGTAATCTTTTCCGTTCTCGAGGCGAAGTGGATCGTGCTTTACGCATTCATCAAGCTCTCGATCGTAATCCCAATTATTCTTTCGAACAAAAATTATTAGCTAAACAGCAACTTGCCAAAGATTTCATGACAGTCGGTTTTTATGACCGTGCTGAAGCGCTTTACATCATTATGGTGGATGAACCAGAGTTTGCAGAAAATGCACTGCAACAGCTTTTGGTGATTTATCAAAAAACAAAAGAATGGAAAAAAGCCGTTAATATCGCAGAGAAACTTGCCAAGATCTCACCTAAAGAAAATAATGTGGAATTAGCACAATGTTATTGTGAATATGCCTTAAGCGGTGAACTTGAAAGTGCGGTCGAAAAACGCAGTATTTTACAAAAAGCGCTGAATGTATCTCCAACCAGTGTGAGAGCATCAATGTTGCTTGCTGATTTAGAAATGGCTAATAAAAACTATCGTCAAGCCATTCACTTTTTAGAGAATATTCTTGATCAAAATCCAATTTATATTGGTGAAGTGCTGAAAACGCTCAAATATTGTTATGATGAATTAGGAGAGAGAGATAACTTTGAGTTATTTCTAATTCGAGCCAGTCAGCAGGTTAACAATACGAAAGTCGATTTAATGTTAGCAAGTGTGATTGAAGAGAAAGATGGTAAGAGTGCTGCACAATCAAAACTTTATCAGCAGTTAACAAAACATCCGAGTACATCTATTTTCCACCGTTTTATTCAATTCCAAATTGATGATGCAGAGGAAGGGCGAGGTAAGGAAAGCTTAATTTTGCTACATAAAATGGTCGGTGAGAGAATTAAGCAAGGCTTTGGTTATCGTTGCTCAAATTGCGGTTATCAAACCCATAAATTAATGTGGAATTGTCCTTCTTGCAAACAGTGGGAATCCATCAAACCAGAACATAATTAATTGACACAGTGAGGTAAAATTATGAATAGCAAAGTAATCGTTGCATTGGATTACGAAACGGAAGCACAAGCGCTATCCCTCGTGGATCAAATTGATCCAAGCTTATGCCGTTTAAAAGTGGGTAAAGAAATGTTTACTACACTGGGAACAAATTTCGTTAAGCAATTACACGAGCGTCAATTTGATGTTTTCCTCGATCTTAAATTTCATGATATTCCTAATACTGTGGCAAGAGCAGTGCGTTCTGCGGCTGATTTAGGTGTATGGATGGTTGATGTCCATGCTAGTGGTGGTCTGAAAATGATGGAAGAGGCGAAGAAAATTCTCGAGCCTTATGGAAAAGATGCGCCTTTATTAATCGCAGTAACGGTATTGACCAGTATGGAAGATTTGGATTTATTACAAATCGGTATTAACTCTTCACCACTTGAACATGTATTACGTCTTGCGAATTTAACCCAGCGAGCAGGATTAGATGGCGTCGTTTGTTCACCACAAGAAGTGGAGATTTTACGTAATACTTGTGGTCCTGATTTTAAATTAGTTACACCGGGGATTCGTCCAATTGGAAGTGATTTTGGCGATCAACGTCGTGTGATGACTCCTGCTGCGGCTATCCGTTCTGGTTCTGATTATTTGGTGATTGGTCGCCCAATTACTCAAGCTGAAAATCCAGCAGAAGTGCTTCGTTCAATTAATGCCTCAATTTCGTAATATGACAGAGAGTACTTTAGTTTATTCTACCGAAGTAGGTAGAATTAAAGAGCAAAAGCAGCCAGTACAACGCCCTAAAGGTGATGGTGTGGTTCGCATCCAAAAACAAACCAGTGGTCGAAAAGGCGCAGGCGTTTCAGTGATTACAGGGTTAGATTTAGCTGATGATGAATTGAAAAAGTTAGCGGCTGAACTTAAAAAGCGTTGTGGTTGCGGTGGTTCAGTTAAAGACGGCAATATTGAGATTCAAGGCGAAAAACGTGATTTACTAAAACAACTTTTAGAACAAAAAGGGTTTAAAGTAAAATTAGCGGGTGGCTAAGATAAAACAAAAAATCCATCTTCAATTGAAGATGGATTTTTTTATGATTAACTTTCCAGGAAGTCTGGTTGGTAAGCAAAGAAAATTGCCCCCAAGAAACTTAATACAGCAAATGCCAGAAATACATTATTTGGATTTGTAGCTTTGCGACTAAAATATTTAGCTGAGAAGAAGATATAAAGCACAAGCATGATGATTTTCATGATGAGCCAGCTTTGTAACTGATAACCGACCAAGAAGAAAATCGTTAAGCCACTCGCAATTAAAAGTGTATCAACTAAGTGCGGTAAAATTTTTAGCAGTTTAATCGCTCGCCAATCTTTCCCACTTAATTGCATTCCCCCACGGATAATTAATAATCCTAAACTTAAAAATGCACAAACAATATGCAAATAAACTAACATAATCACTCCAGATGTAAAAGGAAAGTGCGGTCAAAAGTGACCGCACTTTAATTTCTTATTTTGCAATACGCTTATATTTAATACGATGTGGTTGTGTTGCGGCTTCACCTAAGGTTTTCTTTTTCCACTCTTCGTAGTCTGAGAAGTTACCTTCGTAGAACGTCACTTTACCTTCATCACCGTAATCTAAAATATGAGTTGCAATACGGTCTAAGAACCAACGGTCATGGGAAATCACCATTGCACAACCAGGGAATTCTAAGATCGCATTTTCTAACGCACGTAAAGTTTCAACGTCTAAGTCATTGGTCGGTTCGTCCAATAACAGTACGTTACCACCACGTTGTAGAAGTTTAGCTAAGTGTAAACGACCACGTTCACCACCCGATAATTCGCCCACACGTTTTTGTTGATCTACGCCTTTGAAGTTGAAGCGTCCAACATACGCACGGCTTGGAATTTCAAAGTTACCAATAGTGAGAATATCTTGTCCGTTAGACACTTCTTCCCATACGGTTTTCTTATCATCCATTGAGTCACGGAACTGATCGACAGAGGCAAGAACCACAGTTTCACCCATTGTAATTGAGCCGCTATCTGGTTGTTCTTGACCTGAAAGCATACGGAATAGGGTAGATTTACCCGCACCGTTCGCGCCAATAATACCCACGATAGCCCCTTTTGGAATGCTGAATGATAAATCATCAATTAAAGTGCGGTCGCCGTAAGATTTGGTGAGGTTTTGCACTTCGATCACTTTATCACCTAAACGTGGACCAGGTGGAATAAAGAGCTCATTGGTCTCATTACGTTTTTGGTATTCGCCAGAGTTCAATTCATCAAAGCGCGCCATACGTGCTTTGCTTTTCGCTTGACGGCCTTTCGGATTCTGACGAACCCATTCTAACTCTTTCGCAATCGATTTTTGACGTGCGTTTTCAGTGGCTTGTTCTTGTTCTAAGCGTTTCTCTTTTTGCTCTAACCAAGAAGAGTAGTTACCTTCCCAAGGAATACCTTCACCACGGTCAAGCTCTAAGATCCAACCCGCAACGTTATCTAAGAAGTAACGGTCGTGGGTAATCGCCACAACGGTACCTTCGTAGTCATGTAAGAAACGCTCTAACCATGCTACAGATTCTGCATCTAAGTGGTTGGTTGGCTCGTCTAATAAGAGCATGTCTGGTTTTTCGAGTAATAAGCGGCAAAGTGCAACACGACGACGTTCGCCCCCTGATAAATGCTCAATTTTGGCATCCCAATCCGGTAAACGTAATGCATCTGCTGCACGTTCTAATTGGTTATCTAAATTATGCCCATCATGTGCTTGAATAATGGCTTCAAGGTTCGCTTGTTCAGCCGCGAGTTTATCGAAATCCGCATCAGGATCGGCATAAAGTGCATAAACCTCATCTAAACGGGTAAGCGCAGTTTTCACTTCAGAAACAGCTTCTTCGACTGCTTCACGCACGGTTTGTTGCGGATCAAGTTTTGGTTCTTGTGGAAGATAACCAATTTTGATACCAGGTTGTGGACGAGCTTCACCTTCGAACTCTTTATCCACGCCCGCCATAATGCGTAAGAGGGTTGATTTACCCGCACCATTTAAGCCTAGAACCCCGATTTTGGCACCAGGGAAAAAGCTTAAAGAAATATCTTTCAAAATATGACGCTTCGGCGGCACGACTTTGCCGACACGATGCATCGTATATACAAATTGCGTTGACATAATTTTCTCGATGTTATGAATAAAAGTGCGGTTATTTTACTTGATGTTTAGGGAATAAGCTATTTGAAAGGCAAAAAAAACCACCCGTATAGGGTGGTAGGAAAGTAGTTTAGCTATATTTATGATTATTTTATTTAGGAACTTTATGAATATCAAGCAATCACTTGACGAAACAGATAGTACATAAATTTCAGCTATAAGGGAAATGAGAATGAATAATTTGTTGATACAAATCAAGAAAATCACAGGATTTTTTATGTTTCGACCGATTTTTATCAATATTGATTAGGAACTGCTTGTGATAAAATCTGTCTATTCAATTCATTTAGCCCACTTTATTCTCATTTATGTTTAAAAAATTACTCCTTGGATTATCGCTAATTTCTCCTTTTTCGGTTCTCGCACATCCTCACGCCTTTATTGATATGCAAACCAAACCGTTAGTGAAAGATAATCAATTAATTGGTTTTTCGACTCAATGGTTACTGGATGAAGCCAGTTCTTCAGCCGTATTGTATGATGTGATGCAAGCGAAAGGCGATAAAGTCGCTAAACAAAAACTCATTGATGAAGTGATGGCGAATGTCGTAAATGAACATTACTTTAGTTATGTCTTTGATAAAGAAAATCATAAAATCAAATATAAAAAACAGCCTGAGAATTATGGGATGAATATTAAAGGCAATAATGTGGAATATTATTTGGATTTTCTTTTGGCTCAGCCACAGGAGTTAAAAGATAATGAGTTTACCTTGATGACTTATGACAGTACCTATTATGTGGCAATGCGTTATGCTGAAATAGGTAAAAGAGCGGTTGATTTTTCGGCGCTTCCTAAGAATTGCAAAGGGGAAGTGCTCGAACCTAATGTGGATGAAAAAATTAAATCCTACGCTTCATCATTGGATAAATCTCAAAAAAATGAAGATGATTCTCTTGGTGTATTGTTTGCACAGAAAGTGAAAATTAAATGTGAATAAAAAATGAAGCTAAAACTGACCGCACTTTTTATCGGCTTATTGGTGATTATTTTCGCCTTATTACCTTGGCTTTTTGTGCAAGTAGCCGATTGGCAAAAAGCCTTTAATCAGCTGATTTCTGAAAATCTACACCAGATTCAAGCTCATTCATCTACTGCAGGATTGTGGTTAATTTTTGCCGCCTTTTCTTATGGTGTATTACACGCATTGGGACCAGGACACGGAAAATTTATTATTGCAGGCTATCTTTCTACGCATGAAAGCCAGCTTAAAACGAGTGTACGCTTAAGTTTACTTTCCTCTTTAATGCAGGGCTTTGTCGCAGTTGCAGCAACCTCCATTGTGGTGGTGATACTTAATCTTTCCTCTAAATATTTTAAACTTAGTCAGTTATGGCTGGAACGTAGCGCACTCATTTTATTATTGTTGTTAGGACTTTATTGGATTGCTCAAGGTTTGAAAGGCTTAAAGAAAAAACAATCTTTTCGTATCACATCGATTCAATCATTACCAAAACAGATTGGAACAGCTTCGCCTTTTCGATATGAGCAAGGAAAAGTAAGCCAAACACAGTGTAGCTGTGGGCATCAACATTTACCCAATCATCAACAGCTTAAGCAATCAGGTGATTTAAAATCTCAACTCTTAGTGATTTTAACCATTGGTATGCGACCGTGTAGTGGTGCTATTTTTGTGCTTTTTCTTGCTTATATGCTGGATCTGTATTGGTGGGGAATTTTAGCCACGTTTGCCATGTCTTTGGGTACGGGTTTAATGCTTTCGCTTTTTGCAGCGTTAGTACGCTATGCGAGAAATGTCGCAACTCGCTTAGGCCATTGGTATGGTTTAGCGGGTTCTAATCAAAAAGGCGAAGCCATGATCAAATGTATTGCGGGTGCAATTATGATCTTTTTTGCACTAAGCTTGTTATATGGCACGATGGGGGTTGTAACAGGTGGCGCAGTCTTATTCGGTGGATAAAGAAAAGGGCAGCGTTTGCTGCCCATTTATTTGAAAATAGATTATTCAACCCAAGTGACGATTTCTTCAATTGGTCTACGAGATTTTTTAGTAATGTCTCTCGCGCGATAACCAAATGTTGCGGCCACGGATACGCCCCATTCATTTGGATCAAAGAGACCTTCAGCGGCTAAAACTTCATTCATTTTATCGTAGTTAAAGCCTTCAATCGGGCAAGAATCTACACCGATAGCGGCAGCACCAGTTAGCATATTGGCTAAGGCAATGTAGGTTTGTTTACTTGTCCAGTCAAATAATGCACGCTCGCTTTCAGCGGTTTTCATTTCAACTTCTTGTAAGCCTTTATATTTTTCCAAGGCTTTTTCTAATTGCTCGCCTTGTAAACCTCTACGCACCGCAACATCACGGAAGAAAGGCGTGTCATATCGAGCATTTTTCTTCGCAAGAATGATCACTAAATGACTACAATCATCTAATTGATATTGCATGCCCCAGCTAAAAGGTTTGAGCTTATCGCGTAATGCTTTATTTTGAATAACTAAGAACTTCCATGGCTCAGAACCGACTGAGCTTGGTGATAAACGAGCAAATTCTAAAATTGCCGCGAAATCTTCTTGGCTAATTTTTTTATTCGGATCGTAATAACGTGTTGAACAGCGATTTTCGAATACTTGAAGCATTTGTTCGCGTGTAATTTGACTCATGTTTTCTTCCTCTTACATTATCTAATTTATGATCTTTTGACCGCACTTTAGCGCTCTTTCCAATATCCAATCCACTCTTTGAGTAATTGCATATTTTTCGTAATCGCGCCACCTTGCGGAATAAAATGCATCATATTAAGCCCATAACTGTCTGGTGTAATACCTTCACCTACACTCGCAGGTAACACATCAAAGCCTTGTTGTTGGAACAATAATTTTGCACGTTGCATATGCCATTCATTAGTGACTAAAATAATTTTATGAATGCCTTCTTTTTCCAATATCTGTTTGGTGAAAAGGGCATTTTCTTTCGTAGTGAGTGCTTTAGGTTCAATCCATTTGGTAGGCACATTAAAGAAATTTTGTAGCTCTTCTGCGGCGATTTTTGCCTCAATAGCGCCTGTTGGACTAGCCCCTGTAATTAATAATGGCAAGTGGGTTTCTTTTTGCAAGAATGCTGCATAGCGTAAGCGTTCAAGTTGAATAGCGGTCGAAGCTAATGGTGCGTAAAGTTCTTTGCTATCACGCAAGCCACCGCCAAGTAAAACAATCGCTTGCGCTTGTTGATAATCTTGCAGTGTTAAATGATCTTCAGTGATGAGGCTATCTTTAAGTACTTGTGCGGTGTAAGGGATACTTAAAAGATAGAGTAGTGAGAAACCAAGTGCGGTCGAAATTCGGCTTAATTTTTTGAAATTGAATTTAGCTAGAATAAGTGAAAGTCCCCATAAAATTAAAATATTAAATGGGGGGAGAATCATCGCGGTAATGAGTTTTTTCAATTCAAACATTATTTATCCAATTCAACGAAATCTAGCCCTTTTGTCCATAATTTCGCATAGCTACTATTTTTGCCATAAGAGTTATCGCAAACACGATTTGGAATTTCTAACAAGCAAGAGAAAATATGACCATGTAAGCGAGTAGTCGTCACTTTGTCGTTGGCTAAGAATACTTGCGCAACACGTTTTACAATGCGTTTAGTATAGGCATACCAAAATTGATGGCAAAGATCTTTCAGCCAATCTAAGCCAAATTTGTTCGCCATTTTACTGATTCGCCAGCTTAATGCTAAAACCACATCATCTTCTGTTGAGAGAATGTCTTCCCAGTCTTTTACATTACTGTTAGCAGGTAGTTGTGCGAGGATATTTTTCTCGATATCACTCGCTTCAATATCTTTACGTAAGAAGTAAAGTTGTTCACCCGTTGTGCCTTGCTTCGTTTCCATGGTGCCATAAAGCTGATGCGCCATATCGGGTGATAAATAAACATGATCAGAAAATTGTGCAAATAGATTCGCTGTTCTTTCGTCACGAGCCAGTAAATGGCAATCATTGTGGCTACGAAAAAGTGCGGCTGATTTTTGTAGATTTTCTTCGTACTTAAAATAAGCAGTTTGTGGCAGCACAATAATGCGATTATTTGGGAAATGTGTCACCATTTCTTCGCGAATTTTTTGATGCTGCGAATAAAGATCACCAAAGTTGCCGCCCCCATGTAAAAGAATGGTGGTGTTTGGTGTGATTTTTGCTTTGACTTCTTCAAGATCTAAATCGTACTCACAGCGTTTTAAGGTCACATTAATGTGGTGATCTTTGAAAAATTGTTCTGTACCGTGATAAATCAATAAATCGCCCACATTCAAATGAAGTGGGTAGTCGAAATAAAATACGTCGTTTTTATCTTTGATCAGTTCAATAATAGGATTCAGTTTGTTTTTTAAATCAATAAGGAGTTGATTCATTTTTTTACTCTTTTCTTTAAATAGCTAAACAAGAAATTTTTTTCTGCTGTGTTTAATCCGAAGATTAAAATGACACAGATTAATACCATTTCTAAAATGATGGATTGTCCAATAAATTCCAATAAAGAATAACTGCGAGTAGTATCGGATATATAGATGATACCTAATAGCAGGCCAAATACCACGCCGACATTCACTAAATATGAGACAAATTCTTTTTGGTTAAATTTAATTTTTTTATTAATAAAATATAATCGATAGATTTGTGAGATGACCATCGTACTAAATTTACCCACAAAGGCAAATACTGGATTATAACCTAGTGTGAACAAATAATAAGCCAATGGTACCGTACAAAGATCAATTAACGCCACGATGATATTGTATTGTTTTACGGTAGATGAGCCGATGGCTAATGCGCTCATCCAAAATGCGCCAGCCATTGCACTAATCAATAAGCAAGCAATAATGGCTTGTACAAGTTGTTCAGTATATTGCGGAAGATGATCGCCTAACCAAAATGTCAGTAAGGTATGGGGAAAATACAATACAGGTGCTGAGAGAATCGCCATTAAATAAAGTGAATATTTTGAAATACCAAGAATTAATTGGCGATTGCGATCGTAATCTTTTGCGGCATAAGACTGAACCAACTGCGGATTAGCTGCCATTTGGAAATTATTCACAAAGCTATAAACGGCACCTTCTACTTGTGTCGCAATGGCGATAGCTGCGTTGACTGCGACACCAAAGAATAAGTTTGATACCATATTCAAACCTTGTGTTGACCCCACATAAGCAACTTGCCCCATAAGCATCCAACCTGAAAAACTCACCATTTCTTTGGTTTTGCTTAAATCTTTATATAAGCGGAAACGTGTGGCTTCTTTGAAATAATATTTAGTGAATAACACATAAAGAGAGAGCACGATTAAGCTGACTGAAAGCAATAAGCCGCCATAAGTAATCAACTTATCGTACTGTGTGATATGACTTAAGATAAAGACAGAGGTCAGTTTTAAGATGGTTTCACCTAATCCCAACCACGCATAGAATCCCATTTTCTCGTGGGCAACAATCATGGCATTGAATGGCACTTTGATAATTTCAACAAAGGCAATAATTAACGCTAATTGATAAACGATATTTGCGGCTTGCAAACGTTCAGCGGGGATAACTAATTTGTGATTTAAAAACCATAAGCCTATAGTTTCGGCTAAAACCAATACGATAAAAATAATGAGTAGGTGATTTAAGATACTAATATTAAAGACTTTATTGACACGTTGAATGTCATTCGAGGCTTTTTCTACGTTAATAAAACGCTGAGTGGTGGCGGTCATTGTGCCATTAAAAAAGGAAAATAAGACCACGACACCCATCACAATGTTATAGATACCAAAATCTTCTACACCCAAAACCTGTAATACCACACGAGAGATATACAGCATAGCTCCCATGTTGAAAAGCATTCGGATGTAAAGAAATAGCGTATTTTTTGCAATGGTTTTATTTGACATTGTGAAAATGGAATTAGAAAAATTGAGGGAATTATAGGGGGGATTGAGGTGCGTAGCAAGCCTTGAGAGACTTCTCTACATCTGAATCACGCTTAGTAAAAAGGAAAGGCTAAATATAAATTTAGCCTTTTGTTATTTATACGATGCAGACTGCTAAATCCAATTGTTTATTATGGAATTGATGCAATGTGCCACGATGACCTACACTCAGAATGATCATATTGGGTAACCGCTCTTTAATCGTTTTATAAAGGAGATACTCGGTTGGCTCATCAAGTGCTGATGTGGTTTCATCCAAAAAGACCACTTCAGGCTTCGTCAGTAAAATCCGAATAAATGCCACACGCTGCAATTCACCCGGTGACAAAATTGCTTGCCAATCGTTATCTACATCTAAGCTATGAAGATATTTATCCAAACAACAATCAGCCAGTGTTTTTTCCAATTCAGGATGATAAGGATCAATATCCGGATAGCAAATCGCCTCACGTAATGTGCCTTGTGGCATATAAGGACGTTGCGGTAAGAATAAACTGGTCACACAAGGATGTTCCACCAGACCAACTGTCTCAAAAGGATAAATTCCAGCCATTGCTTTTAATAGAGATGTTTTCCCCGTGCCGGAAGGACCTTGAATTAATAAAGCATCACCATTTTTTAATTCAATATTTAAGTTATTAAGCAATAATCTGCCTTGCTCATCTTTAATACCAAAGTTTGATAACGCAACACGGTTAGAACATTTCATAGGTTGATGAACCTCTAAATGATCTAATTCATCCAACTTAGTCATAAAACCATAAAGACGATTTAAACGTGCTTGGTAGAGCGTAAATTCTTCATAGAACAAACGGAAGAAGGAAAGTGCGGTCATTAATCGGTTAAATGCTTGCACAGTTTGGTGCATATCGCCCAGTTTAATTTGTCCTGTAAAAAAACGAGGGGCTTGTAGCATCAAAGGTAAGAGTTTCGCAACACGCGTGACGCTTCCATTAAAGCCGTCTAATCCCAACATTCTCAATACAATTGCCCAACGGTTATGAATGATTTGAGCAAATTTGTTTTTCAATAAATGTTGTTCTTGCTGTTCACCTTGATAGAACGCGATACTTTCCGCATTATCTCGCACTCGAATTAAAGAATAACGGTAGTCACCATTGAGTTTTTCTTTATTGAAGTTCAGCTTGATTAAAGGGTGACCAATCCAAACGGACATTAACGTTGCAAGGATAATAAAGGCATAAATAAAGAAAACGACGCCTTTTTCGATATTCAAGCCAAAAAGACTTAATATTCCAGAAAGTGACCAAAGAATGATGGTAAATTCAATGGTAGTCAAAATGGAATTAATCATACCGCGCACAATTTTAACGGTACTACTGATAAATTCACGTGCATCTTGTTCAATACGTTGATCAATATTATCGGGCAGATCTTTTTCGTATTTGAGGCGATAGTATTTTTTATTTTCTAACCATCGTTTAACCAGGACTTTATTCAAGCTTTCCAACCAACGAATTTCAAATACTTGTTGCAAGAAATAATCGGCGATGGAGTGGATAACTTGTACCAATACTAAGAGGGCGTTCAGTTTTGCAAAGAACCAAAACTTATCCGCATCTAATTCCTGCATTGAGCTATAAAGCCCATTATAGAAAAAAGAGTTGAGTACGCTGAAGCGCACTTCTAACAAAATCATGGTAAACAACACCAGTAGCATAACGATGATTTTGATGCTGTTACGGCGATTAATCGAAGGGGATGCAATATGCCAAAACTTCTGACCGAATGTAGTTTGCTTTAGTGCTATCATCACCACGCTAAAACATAAAATTACCCAGAAAAGTGCGGTCAAAATCCAGCTTAAACTTGAGTTAAGTTCAGTTTGCCAATTCATTGATTATCCATAAAGTAAAAAACGAAAAAAGGGCGAAATGATTCGCCCTCGTATTGCGCGCTCAATTAAAACTCAACTTTCGTGTTGAAGATAAATTCACGTCCATAACCTAATGCAACTGGGATCAATGTGTTTGTCGCGTTACCGGAAGTGGATGGATAGTAAGTTTTATTTGTTAAGTTTTTACCGTTAAGTTGGAAAGAGACTTTCTTGCCAGAGATTTTGGTATCGTAAGCAATAAAGGCATCATATACCACGGCATGAGGTAATTTGTATGCTTTTGTGTAATCACTTTTATAAGCATACCAAGAACCTAAATAACGAGCACCACCACCAACACGGATGTTACCAAAATCAAATTCACCTACGTTATAAGCTAGGAATAGAGAAGCTTGATGTTTTGGTACACCAGAAAGTTGTTGATTTACCGCATCAGGATAAAGCTCATTTTCAAGTGATTTTACTTTGGTGTAGGTATAGTTAGCTGCTACGCTTAGACTATCCGTAATTTGACCATTAAGATCAAATTCCACACCACGAGAACGTTGTTTGCCGACGATATTCAATTGCGCATTTGAACCAGAACCAACAGCCTCAGCCACATTACGTTTGTTGATATTGAATAAAGCAAGTGTCGCATTGAAACCTGAGTTTTCATATTTTGCACCAATTTCGAACGATTTACCTTGTTCTGGTTTTAAATCGCCGCTCACAGGTGTTGCCACACTCATTTGTGGACGGAAAGACTCCGAGTAGTTTGCAAAGGTTGCAATATGTGGCGTAAATTTATAGACGGCACCTAATTGATACAATAATTTACCATCGTGCTGATCGGTATTTCCGGTTTTTGTTAGATTTTGACCTTTTTTACAGTTTGCCGCATTTAAGCAATGACGTCCTGCAAATTGATCAAAATACTCATAACGTAAACCGCCCGTCATGATAAAGTTATCGGTAAAGTAGGCGGTATCTTGAATATAAACCCCAACGGTTTTGAGGTAGTTATATTGGTAGGCGTTGCCGTTACCGTTTTTATGTTCTGCAACAGGATTGGTATAGATTGGATTATCAATATTGATGTCCGAATTTGTAATACCTTGGTTATAAATAGGTCCAAGATCACGAATATTACGCATAGCATCAATACCGGCTACAAAGCGGTTAGCGATATCACCAATACCAAATTCACCAACGATATTTAATGTACCGCTATGAACGCGTTGATCACCTTGTTGCTGTTCAATTGCACGGCGGGCTTTACGCGTGTTGACATTGATATTCGTAATACGAGCTTGGTTATAGAAATATTTATAACGGGCATAGCTATAACCCGCATTTAATTTCCAACCATCACTTAATTTGTGCTCAATTTTGAAATCAATGTTATCGGTTTTTGCCGTGGTTTCATTATTTGGCTCATCTAAACGACGCGATACAGGAATATCCGGTAATGCATTCGTTGCCGTTAAAAGATTTGTACCCCGATCAAATGGCTCAAGAATATCTTTGTGTTCATAAGAAAGAAGCACTTTAGTTTTATCATTTTCCCAAGAAAGAGAGGGGGCGTAAGTCGTATTTTTCACTTTGCCAAAATTACGCCAGTAGTCTTTTTCTTGTTTGTCATAGATAAAGCGGTAAGCAAAACCATTTCCTAAGCCACCAGTAAAATCTAATTGTGTTCCCCACAGGCTATGATTACCTAAGGTTCCACCAACGACATAACGTGGCGTTTGTTGCGGTTTTTTAGTAATGATATTAACTACACCACCTGGATCTTGAATACCATAAAGTACCGATGCTGGTCCTTTTAAAACTTCAACGGTTTCAGTTGTCGCGCTAAAGTTTTTAGCTGGACCAGCTTGTAAACCGTTACGCATAATTGAGTTGTCACGGTTTCCACCAAAACCACGTTTTTGAATGGCGTCAAACATACCACCTAACGTATTCGCTTGACTCACACCACTGACGTTATAAAGCGCATCAATGAGTGATTCAGGTTTGCGATCTTCTAGTAGTTTAGTTGAAAGAATATTTACTGTGTTTGGCGTGTCGAATACTGGCACTTCAGCTTTTGATACGACAGATGTCCCTGTCGTTTGGTAACCATTTTGTTTAATCCCCGTATCTTGAACGTTAATTTGCTCAAGCGTCTCGGTGTTTGTATCTACGGTCTGCTCAGTTTCTGCAAACGTAGAAATGGAAAAACTGGTTAAAAGTGCGGTTGAAATAAGGCTTAATTTAAAATTCATAATCGCTTCCCAATAGGTAATAAAAGAGCCCAAAGTATAGCGAAAACGTTTACGCCGATCAATGCAAATTATTTTCATTTATATGTGTGATTTGTTCAGCAGAAAAGATTCATTCAAATTAAGCAGGGGATAAAAAGAAAAAATCCCAAGCTAAAAAGCTTGGGATTGCAATTATAGAAATTGTTTTTAAGGACAATGGAACATCTCTCGAGTATAATAACGATTGTTGGAAAGACGCCTGTATGGGCGTTAATAGAATTTCTTTTCATAAAATTCAGTTAATGCAACTAATTTATAAATTAGATTTCGTATTGCTGCTTTTTGTACTAATTCATCTTCAGAGAAAAGTTGATCTGTTGTTATCTTTTTAACATCTAGGAGTTCTGCCCTCGGATACTTAGTTTGATTTTTTAAGTTCTTTAATTGAGAACATTTACTTTGTAGTAATTTATGATTAGCTATCATTAAATGATAATCTGATTCGTTTTTTGCTGTGGATTTCTCTATTTTCATAGCATCATCAAATGTTTTTTGGCAAAGTTTTTCCAATTCATCTATTGCGTTGTTATACGTGCTATTGCGCGAATTTCGCCCACCAAGATAATAACTAATTGGAATACCTACAATAGAAACAATCAGAGATATGGTCGAGATAATGTCAGATGTTTGCATGCTATTTAGATGTTTTTTCTTTTGCTAATATTGCATCTTCTACGTAGCCTTTTATTTCGGGTATAAGGTCTGGGTCATCAAATGAAACTAAACGATTTACAATACCTCTCATTACACTAGGACTAATACCTTCTCTAATACAGCCTCCAAAAGACTCTTCTAAAAATGAAGAACCATAACCAGCTACGCCATCTAGATTTATAATCCAATCATCTCTTTCTTTTAATTTAGGAAGTAAAACATTTTCTCGGAATTCTTCACCGCTAGCAGCGCCTAAGTTTTTATATCTTGGGCCTGGGAAAATACTAAAATCTTTGATGTAAATTATATTGTTCATTAACTCTCACTCTCTGTAATGGGGATTATCCACTGAATAATAGTCCCATCTATTGAATATTTTGATTCTCTTAAGAAATCACGCTTCTCTTTTCCTAGATAAGTGTACTTTCCTCTATTGGAACGTATAATTAACTTGCTTCCTTTTGTCTTATCAATGAAAGACCGTATGTCAGCACCACCTTTTCCACGATATTCAAGCGCTGTTCTTGTTTCTTTTATTAATGTTGATGCTTTTATATAAGCAGAGTCAGTCGTGGCTTGGTCTGCTTTCAGTCCAATTTTTTTACGAAGTAAGCTCCATATTTTTGATAACAGGTCTGGCTCTTGTGTTATTTCAAGTGTATTTGGTATTCCGTGACCTAGATCACAAACAAATAACGATAATTTTCCTTCAATTATAGCTAATAGCATCCACCATCTCTTAAGAGGAAATTTGCGAGAGGTAGGTACTTTTTCACTGTAAGCATGTTCAACAGCATTTGCAACTGCT
>ENA-OWLX01000109-OWLX01000109.1-metagenome-genome-assembly--contig:-NODE-109-length-25818-cov-7.591080_pt1 | contig 25818 bp, 18 predicted proteins | sample MGYA00245351_ERZ651106 | MGnify/ENA primary metagenome ERZ651106 (study PRJEB26857, sample SAMEA4031768) | metagenome | biome: human; feature: oral; material: saliva | place: Philippines | collected 2014... | reverse complement strand
CTGTGATCTGAGTCGGTCTCTTTCCGTCCTGATCATTATTATCATCCCATGTCTTTGTTCCTTTAACAGATACCTTTTCTGTATTGGTGTTCTTTACTATGAATCCTTTTATTTCATTTCCTGTTATTTCACTCTTATAGTTTTCAATAGGATCTTCCTTAATTGTATATTTAATCTCATGACCATTTTTATACTTCTCAAGATTAGTAAATGTGTACTGCCAGCCATTACCTTTATTTAAAACAGTAGATTTAATTTCTTTATTGTTGGCATAAAGACGAACAGTTGCAGAAGTTCCTTCTTTTCCTACCCATGTCTTTGTAACCGGTATTGATACTTTTCCTGTAATAGTATTAGTAATCGTAAATCCATCCTTAGCTGTACCGGTGATACCGGTATTATATCCATTCACCTTAACTTCCGAAATACTATAGACAATTTCATGACCATCTTTGTCATCATATTTTGGAAGATTAGAGAATGTATGTTTCCAACCATCAGCCCGGGTAAGTACAGCTTTGTCTTTCTCTTTACCATCTGCTAATAATTTAATAGTTACAGAATCAGCAGGCTTTCCTACCCATTTTTTAACAACAGGAATAGATATCTTTTCTGTATTAATATTCTTTACTTTAAAGCCTGTTTCAGCGTCTCCGGTAATCTGACTGTCATAATTTTGAATAGACTCTTCTTTTAATGTATATACTATTTTCTTCCCCTGACCGTCATACTTATCAAGGTTTTCAAATATATAAGACCAGTTATTTCCCTGATTCAGTTCCGCTTTCTGTTTTTCTGTTCCATTCGCAAACAGCTTTACTACTGCTTTAGGTGCCTTAGGCCCTACCCATGTCTTTGTAACCGGTATAGATACTTTTCCTGTAATAGTATTTACTATCTCATAAACATTCTTTGAAACTTTCTGTATAGAAGATACATATCCTGCTACAGGTTCCTCTTTTATTGTATATTCAATCTCCTTTCCTTTTTCATTCTTAGGAAGATTTTCAAATTTGAATTCCCAGTTATTTAATCTTGTTGCAGCAGTTTCCTGAATTTTTTTATTTCCCTTATAAAGACCTATCTTAATTTCATCAGGTCTTTTCTTCTCTTTGTCATTATCATCTATCCATTTCTTACTTCCGCTGATATTGATTGTCTCAGGCTTGTGTTCATTCGTTATATTAAAGCCATCATATATTGCCTTATATCCTGCAACAGCTTCTTCTTTCACCATGTAATCTATCAGGTTTCCATCATCATCATACTTATCTAAATCATCAAATTTATAATTCCAGTTTCCGTCTGCATCTGCTTCCACTGTTTTATTTTGTATGGCATAACCATTTGCATAAAGTACTACCTCAATTTCCTTAGGTCTAATACCATCTCTGTTGTCTTCATCTTTCCAGATTTTCTTTCCTGAAACAGAAGTTTTTTCCTTTTTATTTACTATCTCTTTAACAGCTTCTTTGCTTCCGCCATTAAAATCACTTGCTTTAACTTCAATCTCCTGCTTAGACTTGATATATCCCAATGGAGCTTTAGTTTCTCTTATAATGTAATTGTCTTTGGAAAGATTATCTATACGTCCATTTCCATTGACATCAGTAGTTATATTACCAACAACATTTCCTGTCACAGCCTTAACTACTTCAAACTTTGCTCCTGCAAGTCCTTGTCCATTTTCATTCTTTTTAAAAACTTTAATTGAGAAATCATTCCCGCTACTCTTAGGCTTGAATTTTATATCTTTATAATTATTTCCGGATGTTCCCAGTAAGCCCATTTTTTGTGCAGTAAAAGAAGTTATTCCTTTATCTGTGATAAGTTCAACTTTATCACCATTATTTATATCAGTTAAATATATTTTATTATCTACCGGATCTATATAAAAATAATGTCCAAATCCATCACCCGGAGTTAGTTGCGAATCTTTTTTAATATAACTCTGACCATTAACCTTAACTTCCTTTATTTTTTCAGCCATATTTGCCTTCTTAAATTTTAATCTTAACTGATTATACGCAAAATTTACTTCAGACGATTCAATCTCCAAATCAGGTGTATTTATATCTTCTCCGGTATCCTCAATTTTAGAATATGTTATGCTTGCAGGATCATGCATATTTCCAAAAGCATTAGCATTCTTAACTGTTACTGTTACTTTCTCACTATCCGTTATTATTTCTATCTTATCTTTATTTTTTAAAGCCGATAAAAAAATATCCGGATCAGTTTCGGATAAAACATATCTTTTACCCGAATTTAAATCACTTTTGTTGGAAACTTTACTAAACGCTTCTCCATTTACTTTTATTCCTCTAATTTTTTTCAGCTGTTCCATGGTCTTAACTTTTAATGAGCATCCAAATATTCCATTGCCTGTACTTCTTGTTATGTCAATAGAATGTTCTTTTGCCATTACCGGAAAGCTTAAGGCTGAAAAAACCAAAGCCATTAATAATATGACATTCTTTAATCTCTTTTTCAATTTCTTACTCCTTTGCTTAACGATCTATTAATAATATATTAATAGTAATACATGAATGGATTAATATCATTCATATTGTCATTCAATATTGTTATTTCTTCTTTAGTTATGTGTAAATGAATAATAAATATTACTACAGACAACATAAAGATAACATAAGTTATCTTTAGAATTGTCTTATAGTCTTAAAACTAACAATATCTTAGATAGAAAACAGATGCTCTCCCCTTTTTATAATCCTTTCTAGAATTCGAAAAACCGATTAGATATTTGTCATATGCAACAAATAATCCTTTCTTTTCGAACTGAATATCTATTGCATCCGATATCTTCTCTATCTTATAAGACTCAATCTCATTCAGCGGATATAGTTAATATAATTGAACTAATTATTTCTAGTTTTTTATATTAGTCTATCCTTACTCTTACTATATCAAAGAATTTTTTAAAGATAAAACAATATGATAATATTATGTTAAAAATAGATTGTTTTACTAAGACATACATGGATTATGTTCCCATTAAATCAACACAGACATATTGAGTATCAATACATAGAGATCAAAAAAAGGGATTGATATGAATCCCTTTCTTACTTTGATTTTACAATATCTCTATTTCTTAAATCTGATAGTAACTATTACTTCTTCTTCTGTTTCATTCTGTTCAGATACAATATCCGTATTTGTTTTCTGAATCATAGTTAATGCTTTATTGATAGTATTTAAGGCTATTCTAATACTTTTAGAGTAAGCTTTCGATGTTCCTCTCTTTTTAGCCTTAGGTTTATCTGATGCCAGCTTTTCTTTTATTTTCTTTTCTGTTTCTTCAACAGTTAATTGATTAGCTTTAATATTACGTAACATATTGTTCTGCTCGCTGGTATTAGAAAGCTTTAATAAGGCTCTTGCATGTCTTTCAGATATTTCTTTATTCCTTACTGCTTCCTGTATAGTCATAGGAAGCTGGAGAAGTCTAAGCTTATTAGCAATAGTAGACTGTTTCTTACCCATTTGTAAAGCCAGTTTTTCCTGAGTCATATTCTGTGCATCTAATATCTGCTGATAAGCTAGTGCTTCTTCGATCGCTGAAAGATTTTCTCTTTGAATATTCTCTACTAAAGCGGCATTAGCTGTCTGCTGGTCATTAAGCTTTTGAATAATCGCAGGTATTTCTTTAATATTAGCTAATTTACAGGCACGATATCTTCTCTCTCCTACTACAATCTGATACTTATGAAAACCTAATGGTCTAACCACAATTGGTTGTAAAAGACCATTCTTTTGTATTGAATCAGATAATTCCTGTATCTTTTCTTCTTCAAAATGTGTTCGTGGCTGTTCTTTATTAGGCTGTATCCAATTAATATTTAAAAACTTATACACATCTCTTTTCATATGATCCCTGCTTTCTATAATGGCTGTTTCTTTATTTTACCAAATAATCTAGGATATTGGCTAGGTGTTTTCCTGATTTTATGAATAATTATATTATGTCTATAATCCTGATCTTTACTTAAAGCAAAAGATACATCTTTTATAATCTGACCGCCAAGTATTTTAATACCTTTCTTTGCTTCTTTCAATTCTTCTTCTCCTGCTTTCCCCTTTAATACTAGAAAATATCCATCCTCTTTCACAAAAGGAAGACATAATTCATCAAGAATATTTAATCTGGCTACCGCTCTGGCAGTAGCTAAATCAAAGGATTCTCTATATAGCTTTACGTAATCCTCTGCCCGTGTATGAATAGCTTCTACATGATTTAATTCTAATTCTTTAATCAGCATTTTAAGAAACTGAATTCTTTTTCCTAATGAATCAACAATTGTAATTTTTAGATCAGGATAAATAATCTTTAAAGGTATACTGGGAAATCCCGCTCCGGCTCCTATATCTATAAGTGACTGAGATGAGAATGGAAAATCAAAAGAGATTGTTAGTGAATCATAGAAATGCTTAAAATAAACATCATCTCTATCAGTAATAGCTGTCAAATTCATTTTTTCATTCCATTCTACTAATAATTGATAGTATCTTTCAAATTGATGAATCTGATAATCAGTTAATAAAATATTTTTTTCTTTTAATAAATTAAGAAAATCCATATTAATCTCCATAAGCACTTTTTAAATATATTAATAATACAGAAATATCAGCCGGATTGACACCGGAAATACGAGTTGCCTGTCCTACTGTTAATGGTCTAATCTTCTTTAGTTTTTCTTTAGCTTCAATAGATAGATTCGTAATATCGTCATAATCAATATATAATGGTATTTTCTTTTCTTCCATCTGTTTACTTTTTTCTACTTGTCTCAGTGTTTTATCTATATATCCTTTATACTTAATCGCAATATTAACTCTTGTAACTTCTTCTTCAGTTAGTTCATTATTACCTAAATAATCTTTTAATATCTGATAAGATAATTCCGGTCTTTCTATGAGTTTAGAAGCAGATGTTCCTTCTTTTAAGACAGAAGATCCAATCTTGTTTAAATAATCATTAATATCACTCTTAGGAGTAAAGCGAAGCATATTTAATCTATCTATCTCATCTTTAATATGCTTCATCTTATTTAAATAAAACTGATAATCCTCTTGACTTACCAAGCCATATTTATATCCATATCCTATCAGTCTCTCATCAGCATTATCATGTCTTAATAAAAGTCTATATTCAGCACGACTTGTCAGCATACGATAAGGCTCTTTTGTGCCTTTAGTTACTAAATCATCTATTAAAACACCTAAATAAGCTTCATTTCTTTTTAATATCAAAGGTTCTTCTCCCTTGACTTTTGCGATTGCATTAATACCGGCAATTAATCCTTGTCCGGCAGCCTCTTCATAACCGCTTGTACCATTAATCTGACCGGCAGTAAAGAGATTCTTAATAAGCTTTGTTTCCAGACTAGGATGAAGTTGTAAAGGATCAATCGCATCATATTCTATTGCATAAGCATATTTTAAAATAACACAATTCTCAAGACCCGGTAATGTACGTACCATATGTTCTTGAATATCATGAGGCATTGATGTAGAAAAGCCTTGAACATAAATTGAATCAGTTTCTCTTGATTCCGGTTCTAAAAATATCTGATGTCTTTCTTTATCAGCAAACTTAACAACCTTATCTTCAATAGATGGACAATAACGCGGTCCAACACCTTTTACGATACCTGAATACATTGAACTTTTACTCAAATTATCTCTAATAATCTTATGTGTTTCTTCAGTTGTATAAGTTAAAAAACAAGGATCCTGTTCAGCAGAAGGAACATAACGATGCGTATGATAGGAGAATGATAAATGATCATCACTTCCGGGCTGTAAAGAAGTCTTAGAATAATCTATACTATCTGCTTGAATACGTGGAGGTGTTCCTGTTTTAAGTCTTTGTATTCTAAATCCTAAATTTTTAAGCTTATCTGATAAGAACTTAGAATATCTTTCATTATCCGGACCGCTTGGTGTTTTTGTATCACCGACAAGTATTTCAGACTTTAAATAAGTACCGGTTGTAAGAATAACTGTCTTAGCTAAATACTGTTCACCGTTTTCTAAGACAATACCTTTACATATATTATCTTCAACCAGCAGATTTTCCACCATATTCTCAACAATATCAAGATTCTCTTGATTCTTTAAAACCTGCTGCATATAGCGTGGATATTTCTTCTTATCTTCCTGTGCCCTTAAAGCCTGAACACCGGGACCTTTAGCAGTATTCAGCATCTTAATCTGAGTATAGCATTGATCAGCACTCTTAGCCATTTGACCGCCTAATGCATCTACTTCTCTTACAATAATACCTTTAGCCGGACCACCAATAGCTGTATTACATGGCATCTGCCCGGCATTTTCAAAATGACCGGTTACCATTAAAGTTTTTAAGCCAGTTCTTGCGGGTGCAAGGCAAGCTTCTATACCGGCATGGCCAGCTCCTACAACAATCACATCATACATACTTTCTACCTTCTTTTCGCCTTAAAACTATACCATATTCAATCGCCTTTTTCAAATAACCTAGATAAAAGAGAAACGGCTGAATTACCGTTTCTCTTTTATCTCATTTTCTACTTCTTTAACAATCTGATTTCCACCCTGATTTCTCCAGTTATTCACAAACTCATAAAAATAACTTAAAGTTTTTTTCCCGGTAATAATTTGTAAATAAGCATCCTTTTCCAGCTGTGTCAATTTCCACCAATTGTTTCTCATCGTTTTAGTATTACCAAAATAGAGTGAATTAACTTTTCTAACCTTATTAGACTCAAGTAAAGACAGCGCTTCTACACGGGAGGCATAAGCTGCCCAGTTTTCAATGCGATTTGTTTTCTCATTATTTAAATAACGCTGACAAACATTTGCATAAGCCTTATCAAGTGCTGTAAGTAAAGAAATACTTTTATCCTTAGTCAAAATCTTTTGAATATTAACATAACTCCTATGTAAAGCATTATTATAATCTATATTAATGGATATAGGTCTTGCGGTTGGATCAACATTCAAAGCATAATAATCATTAATTTCCTTCTCATCCAAATTATCATAACGAAGATAATCAAAGATAACTGAACTGATTTTAAAAATCAATTCAGGATGCTTAAATCCTTTCCTTACCACTACATATTTTGAAGACGGTTTGACAGAATGATATGTTGTATATCCCGACTCATCAGTTTGAATAAGATAAGGTTTCCAAGAAGCCTTAGGATTTTTCTTTAATGCTTCTATTAACGGATTATTCGGAACCCACCATGGTCCAAAGAAAGCACCACAGTTTTCTTCTATTATTTCCTGGGCAATATCAGCACCTTTACGTAAAAGAAGATTTCTATCGAGAATGCCCTGATCATATAATGAACGAAGATGTGATAAGGCCTTTGTAACATTACTATCAATAGAGCCATACAAAAGCTTTCCATCCTTTTTAATCCATTGCTTCGGATAAGTATTATAATAGGCAAAATACAGATTTAATAAATATTCTGAACTAAATCCTGTTGCAGCAGTCAGGTTTGTATCTACCATAATACCGGTTGTTTTTGTCTTTCCCATCTTTTTCTTTTGAAATGTACGAACAATATTCTCGACATCTTTTAAAGTATGCGGTGTATTTAAATGACATGCTTTAAGCCAATCCTCTCTTACCCAAAACAGGTTTGGTCCATCATCAATATTTGTTTCCGGCATTGCATAAATTTTATTATTAAATGATACATTTTCCAATATTGAAGAACCATAGCTGTTATACATATCTTTGACTCTTCGACTTGCACAATTCTTATAAGCCTCGGAAAGATCAGCAATCATATCATGATCGTGAAGATATTTTAAGTCCTCATATTTTTCAACAATCATAATATCAGGAAGATCCTTACTTAAGATAATATTATTAATCTTATTGAAATATAACTCATCCGGTGCTCTTAATACATCTTTATTCTGAACATTAAGCTTCTTTAAAAGATATCTGGTATAAGCATTATTCTCATAGGTATCACCTTTAGGCATATTAGAATTATTATCTCCCGTCATCTGTGCTAAGGTATAAGTAATCTTTTCGGGATACTTGCCATAAGGAGTCGTTGACGCTTTCTTTAAAGAAGCACTAAAGGAGTCGCTGCTAGGCGACCCCGTTGAACATCCTGTTAAAAGGAAGAAAGATAAAATTATGATTAATATCTTTTTGTTCATAGTAATTATCCTTTAACTGCTCCTGACATACCTTCCGCATAGAATCTCTGTAGATATATAAATAATATCGCAATTGGGATAGAAACGCAAACAGCACCTGCTGCAAATCGCGTATACCATACATCTATGTATTCTTTTGTAAGCATATTCCATAAGCCGATGGCTACTGTATAATAATCAGCATTTGCACGGCAGATAACTTTAGCAAAGATGAAATCCAGCCATGGACCTAGGAAAGCAGTTAAAATAGTATAAACAATAATAGGTTTAGAAAGAGGAATAGTAAGTCTTGTGAAAACCTGCCACTTTGTTGCTCCATCAATATAGGCAGCTTCATCAATGGCTTTTGGAATAGTATCAAAGAATCCTTTAGCAATATAGAATCCCATACCGCTTCCTGCACTATAAACAAGAACCAAAGCAACACGTATCATAGCACCTTCAGAAAGACCAAAGGCTTTTAAAATATAATACACTGCAACCATGCTCATGAATCCCGGAAATAATCCTAAAATCATAGCAATATTCATAAATGGCTTTCTTAACTTAAATCTTAAACGACTCATACAATAAGCTACTGATAAAACAAAGAAAGTTGACACAATACAAGAAAAGATTGCGATTATAAGTGTATTCATAAACATACGAGGGAAGTTCATAATATGTGTATCAGTGAATAGCTTTATATAGTTATCGAAAGTATAAGATTTAGGGAAGAATGTATCAATATAGCTTCCCGGTTCTGCTCTAAAACTTGTTAAGATAACCCATAAGATTGGGAAAACCCATATAAATGACAGTACTGCCAGAAGACAATGAACAAGAATATTCTGAATAGTCCTTTTTCTCTTATAAGACTTAGTAATTACTTTAGCCATTACATGAATCCCTCCTCGTTCTTATATGATCCGGTATTTCTATAAGTTACTATAGCTACAATAGCTAAGACAATAAACGTCATGATACCGATAACAGCACCGATATTATAATATTGTTTATCAATTGTCAGCTTATAAAGCCAAGTAACAAGCAAGTCTGTCTTACCGGCCGTAGCTCCTACAGGTGTAGGATCTCCGCCTGATAACAAGTAAATGACATTAAAGTTATTAACATTACCTGTGAACTGAGTAATAAGATAAGGCGTTGTCACAAATAACATATAAGGTAATGTAATCTTAAAGAAAGTAGTAAATGCATTTGCTCCGTCAATCTTAGCTGATTCATAGAGCTCAGCAGGGATATTTTGCAGAATTCCGGTAACCTGCATAATAGTATAAGGAATACCAACCCATAGGTTGATTGCAATAACTGTCACACGTGCCCATGTTGTATCAGTAAAGAAAGGCAATGAATTAGAAATAAGCCCGGCATTCTTCAATAATACATTAACGGCACCTTCCGGCTGAAGCATAGTTCTCATAATCAATAAAGAAACAAACTGCGGAACTGCAATACTTAAAATAAAGCAGAATCTCCAGAAAGCTTTACCATGTGTATCTTTTCTATTGATCACAATAGCAAGCATCATACCAAATACATAGTTAAGGAATGTAGCAAATAATGCCCACACAATTGTCCAAGCTAATACACCCCAGAACTGTTTACCGATAGAATCACCAAAACTGAATATTTTAGCAAAATTCTTTAATCCAACCCAGTCAAATAGCGTTAAATGATTATCAACAACACTGTAATTTGTGAATGCCATAGAAATCATAAATACCAATGGCAAAATTGTAAAAACTAAAATTCCGAGAACCGGACCGGATAACAGTAATAAATGAAGATTACCATCTAATAATGATTTTAAATCTTCCTTAAAACTAGGCAGTTTCTTATTTTTGCTTGCTAATACCTGTGATTTGTAACTGCTTGAGACATTAGCACGCCATATTAATATAAAACCAATGAAAAGGAATATTGTCGCAATTCCATAAAGTAAAATAAGTAAAGAATTATCTCCCTGAGAATATTCATATATTCCTTTAGCTTCATTCCATACACCTTTTTGAACAGATGTTCCTAAGCTAGGTAATTTTGCTAAGTTATTAAAGCCTTGCAATACCATGAATAAAATAAAACCAATTTCACTTAATAAAAACAATAGACCTTTAATAATCTGTTTATGTCTTAAATTATTGAAACCCATAATAATCATTGAAAGTTTTGTTGATGCATCAGCATGCACAACAGCTTTTTCAAATGAATAGGGTGTATCAAAATTCTTTATTTTTTTCTTCTTAAACATTCTTTTGTACCCCACATTTCAGAAAAAGGTCTCAAAGAGACCCTTTTATTAATCAGTTTCTTTAGTATTTAAAGATTTAACAAACTTATCCGTTTCTTCTTTATAATTAGCAGCAGTTACTTTTTTACCAACGATAGCCTTACCGAATGTTTCAGCCGGTACCCAATATTTAGTCATTGCAGTAATAGTTGGCTGAATAACTGAAGTATTATTAATAGTATCATTCTGTGCTTTGATTAATGGATCTTTAGAAATCTTTTCATCTTTTAATAATTCTGTATTACAAGGAATAATCTTTCTAGTTTCATAATGACTCTTCTGAGACTCAGAACCTCCTAAATACTTAGCTAATGCTACAGCAACTTCCTGATGCTTAGAGTTAGGATTAACACCAATTGCCTTGCTTCCTGCAAATGATTTTAATTGCTGTTCTTTACCATCAATAGTTACTTTTGGTAACTGAACTGCACCGAATCTGTCACCTAAAGCTTTTTTAACATTGTCATAATCCCAAGAACCTGAGAACATTGCCTTAACACTGCCGGAACGTAAACCGGTAAGAGCTTTACCATCTGCATCATTAACAAAATTCTTATTATTTACTAAATTAATTAAATATTTAGTAGTTGCATAACCTTTTTCACCTTTAAAGTCAATACCTTTGCTTGCATCAGTACCATCTCCAAATAAGCTTCCACCATTAGCAAGATAGAATGAACCGTTGTACCAAGAGTTTGTTAGTGGGAAGGCAACAGTTGCTTTCTTTAACATTGCATCTAAGCTCTTAACATCATCAGCTGTAAAAGCAGAAGTATCATAGTACATAAACCAAGTATTACCGGTAAATGGAACGCCATAAAGCTTACCATCACTAGTCACTGATTTAACCATTGGTTCTGAATTTGTTTTCTTAACTTCTTCAGCAGTGCTTCCGCCTAACTGTGCAATACCCTTTGCATCAATCAACTGACCTAACTGGTCATTCGCAAACATATAAACATCAGCAGCGGCGTTAACGTCCTGTGCTACAGTTTTTCCTGCATCACCTTCAGAACACACGCCATATTTGAAAGTGATTTTCCACTTCGGATGCTTTTTAGCAAAAGCTTCACACTGTCCCTGAATCCATTTGTTAGACTGATCTTCCTGTGGAGTCCATACAGTGATTGTAGCTGTTAATTCTTTATCTTCCTGTTTATTTTCTTTAGACCCACAGCCTGCAAGTCCGAAGCACATTGTTGCAGCTAAAGCTGCTGCCATACTCTTTCTAGTATTCATAATTAGATTCTTCTCCTCCTATTTGAAAGCGTATTCGTTTCCTGTACTTTTATTATAGGTGTTCTCTATATTCTTTCACATATCATGAAATTTAGATTTATATAAGATTTTTAAGTTTTAGCTTTATTTTAAATAGACAAGAAAAGACATTTTTTATCTAAATGATAAATGTCTTAAATAATTCATTTCTTTTTCTTTCGAGGCTTTAAATTCGGTAATTCATCAAACATTGCATGAAACAGTCCTGTTAAGTACTCTTCATTATCCAAATTATCTACAAGCGGCATTTCTTTTGCTCCTTCATAAGGTAATTCATAAATCCTATGAGTTACATAATCTATAGCTGATGGTATAGGCTTAACCGACAGCCTGTCATTATAAATACCACCAACAATCTTTCCTTTATAATAAAGAATATATTCTCACATCATTGCCCGATAGCTTATATCCTCTAAACCGGATAACTGTTCTAAAATAAAATTTAAACAGTTTTTACCGGATGCTATTTTAATTCTCCTTAGGTTTCTGATAAATCTTTTTAGGCAACTTAATCGTAATGACTGTTCCCTGTCCTACTACTGATTCAATATGTAAATGATATTCAGAACCATAAATAAGCTTAATTCTTTCATTCACATTCCTCATGCCATAGCCTTTAGAATTCTTTGCCAGCATCTTATCAATAGTCGCTTCGTCCATTCCTACACCATTATCTTCAACCATAATATAAACATGATTCTCTGTCGTAGTTGCATAGACTTTAATAATGCCTTTACGATCCTCTAATAAATCAATACCATGCCCGATCGCATTCTCAACAATAGGCTGTAAGATTAAATTTGGCGTTTCACATTCCATGATTTCATCTTCTATCTGGATATCCAGATCAAAGTCATAATCATGCATCATCATCTGAATATCCAGATAAGCATTCATATTCTTTATTTCATCAGCTAATGAACATGTATTTCTCCCCTTATTTAAAGATGTCCGATAAAAATCAGAAAGCGATAAAGTAATTCTTGAGATATCATTCTGCCCCGTTTCAATAGCCATAAAATTAATCATTGATAATGTATTATATAAGAAATGCGGATTAATCTGCTGCTGTAATGCTCTCATTTCATAATTCTTCTGCAACAGCTTTGATTCATAGACTTGTTCAATCAGATATTTGATTCTTCTAATCATTGCACCAAAGCCTCTGATCAAAGTTCCTATTTCATCTTTATCATTACTTTCAACAGTTACTTCCAGTTGCCCTTTTTCAACATTCTTAACATTTGTCATTAAAGCATCTATTCTGCCGACAATAAACTTAGAAGAAAGATATAAGGCAATCCATGTTGCAATAATTCCTGCAAGCGCAACAAACAAAGCAACAAACATATTAATCTTAACCGCCTTATCAGTTAATGCATCAGCACCATGATAATAATAAATCGTCCAGCCTGTTTTCTTAGAGTTATTGCTGATCAGACGATCATCTTTTTCTTTTTTTAAAGCAAGGATATCAGAAAAAGAAAGCATACTGTTGTTGAGCTTATCCTTAGAATGCTTTTCATAAAGAACATTATTATCTTTCGCAATAAAAAGGCTATAATTCTTTTCCTTTAAATTCTCAAAATTAGTAAATAGCTTATCATAATCTACTTCTATATATAATAAAGCCATTTTTCCTTTTTTTTCTAAGACAGGCATTCTTCTGACTGAGAAGACTTCTTTTCTTTCTTTATCAATAATCCATACAGGTGTATTACTTGAAATAGCTTTTTTATACCATGATTTCTCTTTGATTTTATTTAATGGAATTAATGTAGTTCCATGAGATACTTGGATATCATTTGAGTAAATAGTCAATTGTCTGATGTTAGACTGAAAGAATTGTACAGAATTCATCATAGGATCTAAAGTTGTCGTAATCTCCTTATAAAAGTCATAAGAAGATGCATAATCATAGCCCAGTACATTTGCAACTGTTTCAGAATAAGATAAATAATCTGAAAGATTATTATAGATATTGATATCAGCATCTAAAGTATTACCGGTAAGCTGAATCATTGATCTATCTGAACTCATCTCCTGTACGATAAGAAGTCTATTAATACGACTAAAAGCAAAGATTCCAAGAGATAGTAAAGGAATTAAACCGAAGATGAAATAAATAGAAATAATCTTATCTCTCACCTTCATATCCCTAATCTTCTGCACTATTCTTTTATACATTATAGTTCACCTTTATTTCTATATTTCTGTGGTGATACCCCAAAATACTCTCTAAAGCTCTGACAGAAATAAGATACATTAGAATATCCAACCGCAACCGCAATAGTTACAATACGTTCATGTGTTTCTTCAAGCATTTCTTTAGCTTTTGTCATTCTAACCCGCTTAATAAACTTACCTAAGTTCTCACCTGTTTCCTTTTTAAAGATATGAGAAAGATAGCTGGGAGCGAGACATACATGATCTGCCAGTGTTTCTACACTTAAATCAAGATTATAATTATTATAAACATACTTAATAACATCTTTAACTTCACTATGTGAAAGTGTTTCAGTCTGTGAGAATTCTTTATCCAGCATTTCTATAAACTGATTCATTAAAGCAACAAGACTCTTGAAATCACTTGTACGATAGAATCTGACAATCATCTTATCTAATTCTTTTTCATCACTATGAGATAAAGCTTTATAAATCTCCTTAATCATTCCGGAGAATAAGAACTTAATATAATCATTAGAAAAATCATTCTGTGCATTATAAAGACTATAGAACTTTTCAAAATCTTTTCTAATAGCCATAATATCTCTAATATGAATATCATGCTTTACCTTATTCGTCAGTTCTTCTATTTCTTCATAAGGACTGATCACTTCCTCCTGATGATCAAAAGTATAATAGATATGCTTATCAGGATGATAATACATTCCTTCAAGCAGATCTTCCATTTTTTCTACTTCTTTTTTAATAGAGGAACTTTTTGTAAGACTCTTTGAAATCGCAATATAGCCCTTCACATTATAAGTAATCTGCAAACTGTTATAGATATCACTTGCAATCATTTTTAGTTTTTCAATATTATCTTCTTCAAAGAAGAATAATGACTGAGATAAATTTAAATTTAAATAATCAAAACTAATATGAATATCCTTTTTTAAGACATCTAATATATGATCAGCATTTTCAAAGAAATTATTAGGAAACTCTAAAAGCATTAAACGATGATAAGAAGAAACATAATCATTGATAGATCTATTTACTAATTTCTTTTCGATCTGATCACCGCTATTTCCATTCACAAGATTATAAAGAATATGTTCTTTAATAATCTCTTCCTTTCTAATATTATCCTGCTGAGTTTCATGTAGCTTGTCTACTTCTGCTATAATTCTTTGAATTGTGGTTTTAAATTCTTCCGGATTAACAGGCTTTAAGATATACTGCAATACACCTAATGATAATGCTTTTTTAGCATATTCAAAATCACTATATCCTGAAAATATAGCTATCTTTAGTTGCGGATGTATTTTAACCGCTTCCTGAATTAATCCTATACCATCTAAAAAAGGCATTTTAATATCAGTAAGCAAAATATCTAAAGAATGATTCTGAATATACTCTAAAGCTTCCTTGCCATTCTTTGCTTCAACAATATCTAATTCTTCTTCCATCTGATCTAATAAAAAGTGAACACCCTTACGTCCTATCTTTTCATCATCAGCAATTAATACACGATACATATTCCCTTACTCCTATACATTCATACAATGCTGATGTCTTAATCTTAAAGCATCTAGAAATTCTTTATCTGCCTGAATCAGTAAACAAGTATAAATACCTCCCTGATTTAACATTAAAGCATATATCTGATCATCATTAATTCTTGAATAATATTTTTTTGTTTTATATTTTGTATGTTCATACTTAGAGATAAATTCTTCATTTGGCTTTCCTACATCAATAAGATGTGCTAAATCATAACGCCCAAACTTCTTTCTTTTTTCCTTATGAATAATCTTATCAATATGCAGACTATCATCCAGCATGATGTATTCATATTCCATTGATAATGAACGATTAAAATAATAAGCTAATGCAATCCACATAAACATGACCGGTATAAGAATTGGTACAAATAAACTATAAAAGCCAAAAATAACAGCCAGTGCTATCAATAAATTTCTAAATAACTTAGCCTTCAAACTTGCTTCTTTTTCAAAACTATACTCTACATAAACATTATTCATAATTTTTATCTCCTTTTATCCCAGCTTAAGAATATCATAGATATTCTTAAGTTATAATGTTGTCAAAATTAGAAATATATTACTTTACTTAGATAAACTTGCCTCCTTTTTAAATCTTTATATAGTAAGGCAAGGAGGTTCTTTTATGAAACGTTTTGATATCAATCATATCCCTAATAAAGAATACTTATTAACTAACGGTTTAGGCGGTTACTGTTATGGCGGATTAGATGGTCAGAAACATTCCAAATACCATGCTTTATTAAATGCTTCTCTTAATCCTCCGGTTAATCGTCTTTCCATTCTCGGTGAAGTCCGTGAAGTCATTCAAATAAATAATCAGCCTTATCCTTTAGACAGCCAGTTTCTATTATATACTGAAACAGACAATACTGTATCTTTTCATTATATAGCTGCCGGGATTGCGATTGTTAAAACTATTTCTATGGTTCATCAGCAAAACACTATTGCTATTAAATATAATATCACAAACTCTAATACAAGTGCAAAACTTATCATCTCTCCGATATTAACTTTAAGAAATCATTCTACTGTAAATAAGAAAGCTGCCCGGACAGTTGCCTTTTCCTATCAGCATGATGTAAAAATCATTCCTATGAACTATAAGGATATTCTTATTTCCATGCATTTAAGTGACGGTGTCTTTACCAATCAAGAAAAAGTATTCTCTTACTTTTATCCGAATGATAAGAAAAGAGGAGAAGAAGCCTATGATCAGGGAATATCTCCCGGTTATTGGACAATCATGATTCCTTCTTATACTACTAAAGAAATCAGTATGATCTGTTCTATTGAAGATCAATATCCTCAAGATGCCAATCAGATCATTAATAATGAAATTAAACGACTGGATCATTTATCTTTCTATGGTGATTCTATCATGAAGAGACTGGCAAAAACGGCTGATCAGTTTATTGTCAAAAGAGCTTCTACTAAAAACTACAGTGTGATTGCCGGTTACCCATGGTTTACCGACTGGGGCAGAGATACTCTTATTTCTTTAGAGGGATTAACCTTAGTAACGGGAAGATATGATGTTGCTAAAAGCATTATCCGAAATTTCTCTTCCACTTTAAAAAACGGATTAGCCGTTAATATGTTTCCGGATAATAATAATGAACCTATTTATAATACTGTAGATGCTTCACTATGGCTGATTCACTGCTGTTATAAGTATCTTCTTTATACTCGTGATGAACGCTTTATTTTACAGGAAATGTATCCTTTACTTAATACTATTATTTCTTCTTATATTGAAGGAACAGATCATGAAATTTATTTAGATGACGACTTTCTTTTACATGCCGGAAGAAATGAGGATCAGATTACCTGGATGGACGTTAGAATTGATGGTAAGGCTGTTACCCCCAGACATGGTAAGGTCGTTGAAATTAATGCGTTATGGTATCACTGCTTAAAGATTATGAATTATTTTTCTCGTTTGACTGATCATAATCCAACATATGACTTATTAGCTGATAAGACTAAGCAAAGCTTTATAAATAAATTCTATGATCAAGGCAGAGGCTACTTATTAGATGTTGTTGATCCCGATGATGATTCTTTCAGACCTAATCAGCTTTATGCTATCGCATTGGATTTTAATGTTCTTCCAATTGAATTATCAAAACCTATCGTAGAAAAAATCAAGAATCGTCTTTATATTGGTAAAGGCTTAAGATCATTGGATCCATCAGATAAAAGATATCATGAACATTATCAGGGTGACCTAAAGACCCGTGATAGAGCCTATCATCAAGGTACAAGCTGGGGATTCCTGATTGGTCCTTTCTTAAGAGCCTGTCTAAAATGCGGCTATTCTCATAAAGAAGTTTTATTATTACTTATGCCTTTAATAGAATCAATGGATGAGGGCTGCATTAACTGCATAAATGAAATATTTGACGGTGATGCTCCTCATACTCCTAGAGGAGCTGTTAATCAGGCATGGAGTATTGCAGAAGTATTATGTATTTATCATATGATAAAGTAAATCTTAGTTTTCTTATATTTTTTAAAGAATAGTGATATTTATGTAGCGTTTACATAATGTTAAAATATGGGCATGTAAGGAGACAGTATTCACTATGGCAAAATTATCATTAGAACACATTTATAAGACTTATCCTAATGGTTTCCAGGCTGTAAAAGATTTTAATCTGGATATTGAGGATAAAGAATTTATCATTTTTGTAGGACCTTCAGGGTGTGGGAAATCTACCGTATTAAGAATGATTGCTGGATTGGAAGATATTACAGGCGGTACTCTTACAATTGGAGATACTGTATGTAATGATGTAGAACCGAAGGATAGAGATATCGCGATGGTTTTCCAGAACTATGCTTTATATCCGCATATGACTGTTTATGAAAATATGGCATTTGCATTAAAGATTAATAAAGTAGACCCAAAGATTATTGATGAGAAAGTAAAGAAAGCAGCTTCTTTGCTTGATATTGAAAAATTATTAGACAGAAAGCCTAAAGCCTTATCAGGCGGTCAGAGACAGCGTGTAGCTATGGGACGTGCAATTGTACGTAATCCAAAAGTCTTCTTAATGGATGAACCGTTAAGTAACCTTGACGCTAAGTTAAGAGTACAGATGCGTGTAGTTATCAGCAGACTGCACCAGCAATTAGGAACAACATTTATTTATGTAACTCATGACCAAACTGAAGCAATGACATTAGGTACTAGAATTGTTGTATTAAAAGACGGTATTGTTCAGCAGATCGATACTCCTCAGAATTTATATAATAAACCTGCAAATCTATTTGTAGCCGGTTTTATCGGTTCTCCACAAATGAACTTCCTGGAAGCTAAAGTCACATTGGAGAATGACGGTGTTCATTTAGAATTGGAGAACGGATTAAATATTAAAGTAGATAGTGATCGAGAAAAGAAATTAATGACGGGTTCATATATTGGCAAAACAGTTATCTTTGGTATTAGACCGGAAGATATCTATGATAAACCGGCATTTGTAGAAAAGCATCCTGAAACATCATTCATTTCTCATGTAGATGTTTATGAAACACTAGGTGCTGAAGTATACCTATACTTTAATATTGGTGAAACTAAAGTAACTGCTAGAGTTTCTCCGGATACGGAAACAAGACAAGGTGATACTGCTAAGTTTGCCTTTGATTTAAAGAATTATCATATTTTCGACAAAGATACAGAAGTAACACTTTAATGAATATTAGGAAGAGTTCCCTCCATTTTCTCTTCCTTTTATTTTGTTTAATTTTTATAAAATTAAGTTATAATAACAACAGGAGATGTGACAGAAATGTATTTATTAAGTTTTTATCAGGGTTATGAAATTATTAATGTGGGACTCTTTATAAGTATAGAAAAGGGAAGATCATTTGTGAAACAAATACCCGGCTACAACAAAATAAAAGAAGGAAATTCATTCTATGAATATCTTGATCCTGATTTCCTGCCGGAGTATATGGAATTAACCTATTTAGGAAATATATATCCTATCACAAAATATATGTTTTTGGAAACATCAAAAGTGGATATAATATGGCAGGAACTAACTGATTTCTCAAAGATAGGAGAAGGCATCATCAAAGGATCAACAAGAGTAGATGCCTACTCTATTAACAATAAAGATGTTCATGAATATATAGAAAAAAGGGAGAAACAATACTGTAAAGTAAAAACATTTTTAGCTTCTAAAAATATTGAAGCTGACAGAAGTTTCTTTGGTTCAGAAGATGGAGAGGCTATTATTTATAAAAAAAATAAAACTGACAGCTGGCATTTTCTAACCCACATGGATCCGCTTTTTGTAGAAGAAGAAAATATTCAAGCAGTAATAAAGAATATGCTGATGCTTTAAAGAATAAAAAATCCGATTGCTTAATCGGACTTTTTATTTATCAATTCTGTGATTCTTTTAATGAGCTTATAATTCCCTAAATGGAATTTTATTATAATTAGCAGCCTTTTCTGCTGAAGAACCCTTAACTCCATAAACATTAACCATATCAGAGCAATTATAAAATGCTGCTGTATGTACATCTGTTGTTTTTCCGGGAATAACAACTTTTTCTAAGCTTGAACACCATACAAAAGACTGAGCTCCAATTGTTCTTAAATCTTTATTTAAATAAATCTCTTTCAATTCTAGAGAGTGATAAAGTGAATAGTTCTTCAATTCTGACAGTCCTTTACCGGCAATAAAAATCTTCAAATTTTTATTTTCTGCAAAAGAATTTTCTTCTACTGTTGTAATAGTATCAGCTAATCTGAGTCCTATTATTGTTGATTCACCTGTAAAAGCTTTGGTTCCAATTCCAGTTACTGTCTGACCGTTAAACTTTCATATTTCTTATTCTTTGAATATTCCTATTCATTAAATGTCTTCCAAGATATTGATATAAATACTTTTTTATCAGTGATATCTTTTGATGATGTTCTCTTAATAAATCATCAGGAGAATCATAAATACCTAAATCCTGATTAATACCTTCACTTTGAATATATGTATTATTCTCATACCAGTCAATAACAGGATTATGAAGATCGGAAACAGCTGCTCCATAACCGCAAAATGTTCCTTTACAGTCAGAATAAATAACTTGCAGCTTATGCAGATAAGATATGTCTAAGATAAAGGCTTCTAATTCATACCAGTGGTCATTATAGAAAACTTCTACCCAGCTATGAAGTATATTTTCGGGTGCATTCCGATATACTATTCCTGTCATTGCCCCTTTTTGAAGCTTCTTATCAATGGTAAATGCATGAATACGACAAGGAATACCAACAGCACGAAGAAGAGCCATAAATAAAGTGCCTTTTGTATTACATTGACCATAGCCATCAGATAATACCCGAGATGCCGAAATATAATCATCAATATTATAGCCAAAAAATATTTCATCTCTAACAAAATTATATATTTCCTTTATCTTATTAAATTCATCTATCTCTGACCATTTTCTTGATTGAATCAATCTTTGAATACTTGGATGATCATAATTGAGCATCGTTGTTTTTTGAAGTAGTTTTTCCATATTTTCACCTGATTCATCATTTTATTCTTTTGATAAAAGAGAGCAAAAAGCTCTCTTATAAACGATTATATTTTGTCAGTAAATGAATAATATGCTTCTGCTTTCTTTTGAATGTATCAAGAGTGCTAAGCTTGAAACACCAGTTTGGTTCTCCAATCGTACTTGGCGTATTAATACGTGTTTCCATTCCATAGCCCAGAATATCCTGCATCATGATTATTGCAATCATCGGCTTTCCGGCAAGTATATAGTTAATAACTCGATCAGCCATTGTCTTACCGTGGAATTGTAACTTATTCATAACTGCTCTTATTTTCTTCCGTTCTATCTTTGAAAGTGAATGATACCATCCATTGATAGGGGCATTATCATGTGTTCCCGTATATCCAATACAGAAATCAGGAAGCTGATAATTATCTTTTTTCATATCATCATCAAATGAAAACTGAGCAACTCTCATTCCTAACATCTGATAATGATCTTTGAGCTGAATAACTTCAGGTCTTAAATCACCTAAATCTTCAGCAACTAAATTAATATCTGAAAACTTTTTATAGACATAGTCAAAGAAATCATATGAAGGCCCTAATACCCATTTTCCATTCTTTGCGGTAGTCTCCCCTGACGGAATCTTCCAATAAGTATCAAAGGCTCTAAAATGATCTATTCTGATTAAGTCAAACATATCTTTATTCCAAGAAAGTCTATTCATCCAGAATGAATACTTATGATCCTTTAAATAATCCCAATCATAAAGAGGATTTCCCCATAACTGTCCATCAGCACTGAAATAATCCGGAGGTACTCCTGCTACACTGGTTGGATGCCCTGTCTTATCTAATAGAAAACATTCTTTATTATCATAGACATCTGCACTATCTAATCCTACATAGATAGGCATATCACCCATAATTGTTAATCCTATTCCATTAGCATATGATTTTAATGACATCCACTGTCTATAGAAATAATACTGTACAAAATAGTGGAATAAAACTTCTTCCTGATCATAGTCAAGAGTTTCCCACTCAAGCCAGCATTTCTGATTGTTTATTTTTTTTCTGGCTCTAAACAAAGCATAGCCTTCAAGCCAGAAAGCTTTTGAAATAAATTCTTTATAATCCTCTGTTTCTTTAAAATTCCTAAATGCTTTTCTTAAATATGATTCTTTAAATTCCCTAACTTCATCATATTTTATAAATTGACTATAAGCTTGAAAAGATGGTACTTCTTCAAGTAAACCTTCTTCTTTTAATAGATCTAAGTTAATATAGATTTCATCTCCCGCAAAAGATGAGTAAGGCTGATATGGAGAGTTTCCATAACCTAACGGATTCAATGGAAGTATCTGCCATATCTTAAATTTAGAGGCTACTGCAATATCCGCAAAATCATAGGCATCTTGCCCCAGATCGCCAATACCATGTCTTGAACTAAGGGCAGACACAGGCATTAAAATGCCTGCCTGTCTGTCTCTTAGTCTAAAGTCTCCAGATGTCTTCATTGTATTGCTTAATTGTCCTATCACTAGAGAAATAGCCTGCTTTTGCAATATTTACAAGCATCTTTTTAGCCCAGTTCAGTCTCTCTTTATAGTCTTTTGTAGCATTCTGTTTTGTTTCTATATAATCTTTAGTATCTAATAAAGCCATAAACCAGTCTTTATATGTTAAATCATGATGTAATCTCTCTAATGCTTCACGATCTCCAACTGATGTTAATGTATCTGAAACAATAAAATCAACTAACTCTCTTAATTCAGGATTTTGTTCTAACAATATCTGAGGTGAATAATCATTATTTTCATAATGAGCAATAACGCTATCACTATCTATACCAAAAATATAGATATTATCATCACCAACAAGCTCATGTATTTCTACATTTGCTCCATCATCAGTTCCTAATGTTACTGCTCCATTAAGCATAAACTTCATATTACCGGTACCACTTGCTTCTTTAGAAGCTAATGAAATCTGTTCTGAAATATCTGCTGCCGGAATTAACTTTTCAGCATAAGTAACATTATAATTTTCCACCATCACAATCTTTAAGTAAGGTGAAACTTCAGGATCATTATTAATAATCTGTGATAAACATAGGATTGTATGAATAATATCTTTAGCAAGAGTATAAGCAGGAGCTGCTTTAGCACCAAATATACAAGTCATTGGATAAGCAGGAAGATTTCCCTTCTTAATCTCTAAATACTGATGAATAATATATAATACATTCATCTGCTGACGCTTATATTCATGCAGTCTCTTAATCTGAATATCAAACAATGAATTTTCATCAACTTTAACACCTTCATGATCATAAAGATAAGCAGCTAATTCTTTCTTCTTATTTGTCTTAATCTTTAATAATCTGTTAAGAACATTTTCATCATTTACAAAATCCAATAGTTTCTCCAATTCATCAGCATTTTCCTTATACCCTTCACCAATAAGACTATCAATAAAATCTGTTAATTCCTCATTACAAGATAACAGCCATCTTCTAAAAGTAATACCATTGGTCTTATTATTAAATTTCTCAGGATATAAATCATAGAAATCTTTTAATTCAGAGTTCTTTAAAATATCTGTATGAATAGCAGCGACACCATTAATTGAATAACCAAAATGAATATCCATAGATGCCATATGAACAAGTTTATTCTCATCAATAATCGCAACCTTATGATTCTGACTTCTTTCATAAGCTACAGCATCTAATGCTTCAATAATCGGTAATAACTGAGGTACAATCTCCTCTAAATAGCTCATTGGCCATTTCTCTAATGCCTCAGCTAAGATAGTATGATTAGTATAAGCACATGTCCTTGAAACTAAAGAAATCGCTTCTTTAATTGTAAATCCTTCTAACATTAATAATCTAATTAATTCAGGAATAACTAATGATGGATGAGTATCATTAATCTGAATAACAACATGCTGATCTAATTCATTCAAAGGAATATTCTTTTCCTTCAAATCTTCCAAGATCATCTGTGCCCCATTTGATACCATAAAATACTGCTGATAAAGTCTTAATTTCTTACCTTCTTCTGTAGAATCATCAGGATATAAGAATAATGTCAGATTCTTTAATAGATTACTCTGATCAAATGAAATCCCGTCATGAACAAGACTTTCATCTATAGTCTCAATATCAAATAAATGAAGCTGATTCTTATTACCATGATATCCTAAAATATCAATATCATATAAAACAGAATGTAAACTGAATCCTTTATAATCCACTCTATATCTCTTAGTTGAACGATTAAGCCATGAATGACTATCAATCCATGGATTAGGTTCTTCACACTGTTTATTTGCTTTAAAAACCTGCTTAAATAAACCTAGATGATAATTTAATCCAATTCCATCTCCGGGAAGATTTAAAGTAGCAATACTATCTAAAAAACATGCAGCTAATCTTCCTAAGCCTCCATTACCCAACGAAGGCTCATTCTCTAATTCTTCTATTTCAGATAAATCAAAACCATTGACATGTAATACTTCTCTAACTTCTTTTCTAATACCGAGATTAATAAGATTATTACTCATTAACTTTCCGATTAAAAACTCTGCTGAAAAATAATAAACTTTCTTATTTCCTTTAATAAATTCCTTATCTTCTAAAGCCTGTTTTACATAATTCAGCAAAACTACATAAACCTGTTCTTTAGAACATTCTTTCAATGTATGCTGATATAAATTCTGAGCATACTGTTCTAATTGTATGTTAAGATCCATTAGGGTTCCTCCTTCATTATAAGTCTACTATATCAACCCTTATTTTTGCTTTCAAGAGAAGCTAATAAAGTTGATATCTATCTAAATAATTCAATAAAATAGCCACTTCATTCAGCTACTTTACATCAGACAGCCAAGCTTGTATTTTCTATGAAATGATACTAAATGTCAATGATTTATATCATTTCTAATTTTAGAAACATAAAGTCTTTCTTCTGATAAATCAAACAAGAATAGTAAATCTTAAGTATTCTAATTCCTAATAGCAGATTATTATGATAAGAAAGCTTAAAAGAAAAGATATTTGTAACTGAGATATATTTTGACCCAAACAGTAAAGGTACCTTTTAAGATAAGCGGTTAAAGGTAATACAGTCAAAACAAAGAGAGTAAAGATAAAACAAATATATCGTATCCTATCATTTGTTATCGATTTACACGAAAGACTTCATGACAAATATAAAATCTGACAGTAGAAAGAACATCTCAGAACCGATATAATATAGATAATTAGTTGGAAAAAATTTAAGAAGTAACAATACACAGTTTGTTTAGGTGTTAAAGATATAAAAAAATCAATAAAGTTTTACAGAGATGATTTAGGATATAAAACTGATTGCAAAGAAAATATTGACAAGAATGAACTATTAAAATTTTAATGAGCAAAGAAGATATAAAAAATAACTTCAAGCAGAAAAATATTTGAAAGAATACTTAGGTGAAAGCAAGACCTTAAACATATCAAAATGAAAATCAGAAGTAATAACTTTGAGGAAAGAAAAAAACAGTCTATATTCCCGAATCATAGACCTGCGAGAAGAGGTTGAACAATCTGAAAGTGTTAGAAACTGTATAGAGCAATTACAGGAAAATTCAAAGGAACTAACACAGGTCAGGAAGAATGAGTTAGATCTATAAAAGCGTGCTGAAATATGGTATAATATTATAAATATTGAGTAAAATAAATTAGAGGTTATGTAGATGATGAAATATGATATTTCATGAATTTGGTGATAAAAATTTTCCACATATACTATTGATACAT
>ENA-OWLX01000107-OWLX01000107.1-metagenome-genome-assembly--contig:-NODE-107-length-25970-cov-14.422535_pt1 | contig 25970 bp, 23 predicted proteins | sample MGYA00245351_ERZ651106 | MGnify/ENA primary metagenome ERZ651106 (study PRJEB26857, sample SAMEA4031768) | metagenome | biome: human; feature: oral; material: saliva | place: Philippines | collected 2014... | reverse complement strand
GCGGGTCAGAGAATGACCGCGGTGCCCGTCGCGATGGCGGCGAGCATGCCGTTGTCGGTGCCGGCGGTGAAGTAGTCGACCTTCACGCCGACGACCGCATTGGCGCCCATCGCCTCGGCACGGGCGCACATTTCATTGACGGCAGTCTCGGAGGCGCCGCCAATCTCTTCCTCGTACTGGGAGGCGCGGCCACCGAACAAGTTAGCCAGGCTCGCACCGATGTCTTTGAACATGTTGACACCGGAAATCGCCTCGCCGGAGACCATACCGATGTACTCCTTGATGGGTGCACCCTCAACGGTCGGGGTCGTCACAACAAGCATTATTCACTCCAATCATAGAGAGCTAACGTAACAACACTACCTGTCTTCTCGCGCTACGGCTAGTAGGCCACCGGCCGCACGAACACGAAGCTCCTAACACTTCACACTCGCCAGGCTGCCGCTATTCGAACTGTCAGTCTTCACCCGCGAGTTTAATCGGATGACGCACGATGGTCTTCAACTTGTCAGGTGTTACCTTGCGAGCGTCCGACAGATAAACCTCGTGGTAGCGCCGCTCCTCCGACAGGTCGATCTCGTAGCCTTGCTCGCGCGCGAAGGCATCCATGGCTTCGACCGTGGCAGGCTCGTCGTCGTAGCTACCGACGTGCAGACACTGGATGCAGAGCCCCTCGCGTACCCGAAGATACTCCGCAATCGAGCAGTCAATCTTCTTTTTCGCCGTCGCCTCCTCGACCGCCCAGCCGAAGACCTCCCGTGTCACGAAATCGGGTAGACGGATAACGGCAATCCAGTTGAATGCCTCCTTGTGGGCGTAGTCGACCCCCTCCACGGCGTCCTGCCACCAGAAGCCTTCCAAAGGCGGGACGACAAAGTCGGTATAGCCCTCGATCTGACGAGTACCCTTCTTGCTCATTTTGATCGTGTATGAGATGGCATACAGGACCGCGATTGCCTGCTGGTAGGCCCCGCCTTCTTCGTTAGGGTCACCACTTCCACGCACCGCCACGTAGGTAACCGGCGGGACCTCGATAATGCCCGGCCTCTTCTTGGGGGCGTAGAGTTCCTTGTGTTCCTTCTTAAAGTCAAAGGCCATCTTAAAGTCAAGGGCCATGTCAAGCTCCTTCGCTCGCCACAACGGTACCACAAGTGCTATCTGTCACTCTCCTCGCGACCCTATCCGCGCTGCTAAGGGATCCGATTGTTAACTCAATTCACAGGCGTTTCTGCGCGCCTGACGAGCGGTTCCACCATCGTTCCCTGAGGCAGAGCTGCGCATCTGGGCGGGGTAGGGCACGGCGAGCTCATGAGCCGCGACTCGCTCACATACGGGGCTATGCTGCGCGGGCTTGTCGCGGAGGGGCACACCGGCACACCCCAGAACGGACCGCAAATTGGGCATAAAAATACCCGGCAGGGGATGCCGTGGGGCGTCCTGCCGGGTGGTAGAAACCTACCGCGGTTCTTCCTCTTAGAAAATTCTAAGCGATGTTTTACACACTAGGTCCTTTAGGAGGTCCCTTAGGGAACTTTAAATCACTCTCAAGCGTCCTTCTGGCTACAAAAGTGACCAAAAGACCTCCTAAAATTGCACCAAGAATTGATACTGGATCGAAGAACTCCCCACCTCTGGCAAATGAGATAACCACCCAGAACACCGGAACAATAGTGAGAAGAAATCCTAGTGTAAATATACTCTTCGCACGCATTTGACCTCTCCCAGATTAAAGAGCGCAGGACGCGGATGAAGATGTTATCCATCATCCACCGCAAAACCCAGCATTATTGACAAGGGAAAACCCGCTTTCGGGCATAAAAAAGATGCTGGCTTGGATTGTATCCAAACCAGCATCTCAAGGGTGGAGATGCGGGGAATCGAACCCCGGTCCGATGTGGCGTCAACGGGGCTTCTCCGTGCGCAGTTTATGCGAACGCTACTTTTCGGCTCCGGTACTTGCATAAACACATATACCGACGAACCTAGTCACGTAAAAGTCCCGCTAACCCCCGCAACAAGGGCTAGCAGCAGTGGCCTTTTAAGTCGATGCCGGTAACTGAGCCAAAGGCATGCTCAGGCCGACAGACGGCAACTCGCGCTTAGGCAGCGAGTGCGAAGTCAGTGCGCTTAGATTCTGCACTTAATTTTTTGCAGAGGGCGTTAACGAGATAACCCTGCATCCTCGGCACGCTTCACCCATCTCAACTCACATCGTCGAAACCGATCATCCCCGTATGCTTTTATCAAAAAGCCCACCGTCTTCTGAAAGTTTTCCTCGACATACCTTGATGCCGCGGTGCCATTCAAACACGGTAGAGATTCAGTATATCTAAGATGTTTAACGGCGTGCAAGTCCCCCACCCCGCACACGCGGCACACTCACTGACAGAGAATACCTGTGCAGAACCCGGCGAGCGCGCCTCCACCGCACACACCCTCATCAACGGCGGGCACAGCAAACGGGGTGAGGCGCCCCAAATCATCTGGGAGCCTCACCCCGTTCGCGTACGGCGCTGGGTAGCCAAAATTAGGCAGTCAAAATTAGGCGGTCAAAATTTAGTGGCGCGCAGGAACAGTCATGCGGTTGTTCGGGTTGTCACCAATCTGGCAGACCACGTTACCGTGACCGTCATCGGTACCAACCTCAAGGCACTTCTCAGTAGTCTGGAAGAAAGAAATATATACGAAAAGCATGGAAATTGAAATCAGGACGGACACCGCACCGGTGATAATACCGGTCAATGCGAATGCCTTACCCGCGCCAACTTCCTTAGTCTTCTTCAGGGACAGCGCGCCCAGAATGATTGCGGCGATACCCAGCAGAATACCAAACACGAGGAAACCGGTCAGCACAGCCGCAATACCGAGGATCATCGCCGCCAGCGCCATGCCGGGAGCCTTCTTCGTCACGGGAGCCGCATACGGGTAACCCGCGGGCTGGCCGTAACCGTAAGCATCCTGCTGAGGCTGCTGCTGGTAAGAGTTCTGCTGGTAGTTGTAGTCAGCGGGCTGCGCCTGGTAGGAGGCGTCCTGGCCGTAACCGTACTGGTTCTGCTGAGCGGGCTGCGCCTGGTAGGAAGCATCCTGACCGTAACCGTACTGCTGCTGAGCGGGCTGAGCCTGGCCGTAGGTGTTCTGTGCTGCAGCGCCCTGTGCCGAAACGCCCTGTGCAGAAGAACCCTGAGCAGCGTTCTGACCGTAAGTATTCTGAGAAGACTGCGCACCGAACTGACCGTACTGGTTCTGCTGGGGCGCGTTCTGCTGAGCAGTGTTCTGCTGAGTTTGGCCGTAGCTGTTCTGAGCGGATGCGCTCTGACCATAATCCTGGCCGTAAGTATTCTGCGCTGCAGGAGCCTGGCCATAATCCTGACCGTACGAGCTCTGGGCGGAAGAATTAGGCTGCTGAGCAGCGTAGGGGTTCTGCGCGTTCCCCTGGTTGTTTCCGTAGTTATTCTCAGACATCCGTCGTTCTTTCCTTCACAGTTGCAGCGAACAATTTATACTCGCCCAACGCACCATTGCGCGCTGAGTTCGGTTCCATTATATAAATAAGCCATCATTTGAGGCATCTATGAAGTCCAAGATTTCAGAATCAGACCCCAGAATCCACCAATCGGGCAGAATCAGTGCCGAAAAAGAGCAAGGGACCGAATAGTTCAACACTATTCGGTCCCATAACGCTTCAAAGACTCAGCGCGACTTAGCGGCGCAGAGTACGGTACTCATCAGGGTCCAAAGTCTGGGTATGACCATTCACAGTGCACACGTAGTTGCCGTTCGAGTCCTGCACAGCATGCTCAGCACACTCGCTGAGCATACCAATGCCAATCATGCCCAGAATCAGCACAACAACAGCAACAATCATGCCCAGCGCACCGGTGACAATGCCACCAATCGCCATGCCCTTACCGGAAGCGGTACCGTTCTTCACCTTCACCAGCGCAACAATACCCAGCACGATACCCGCCAGGCCAAGAGAAAGTCCACTAAAGATAAAAATACCGGTCAGAACACCCAAAATACCGCAGACCAAGGAGGCGATAGCCAGCCCCGAGCCCGGTTTCGGCTGGTAGCCGGGGTAGCCGCCCTGCATGTTGTATGCGGGTGCCTGCTGCGGTGCGGGAATGAACTCGCCCGGGTTCTGCTGGTAGTTCGGGTTCTCAGACATATGTCTCCTCAAAGAATGAATGGTGCTCGCGGTACGCCACGAAATTTTTAACCATTATACGTGAGGAACCGCGCCCCGCCCCTACCGGCAAGTTCCTAGAGCAACCGTGCACCCCGGCCGTTGCCTCAGCTCTAGCCGAGGTTGCGGTAACGCATCGCGCGGCGCGCCTCCAGGTCATCCTGACGCTCACGCAAAGCCTGACGCTTATCGTACTCACGCTTACCGGTCGCCAAAGCAATCTCAACCTTCGCACGACCATTCGAGAAGTACAGCTTCAACGGAACCACCGTGTAACCGGTCTCCTTCAGCTTCTGCGCCAACTTATTAATCTCAGAACGATGCAGCAGCAACTTACGGCGACGACGAGCCGCATGGTTCGTCCACGTACCGTAACCGTACTCCGCAATATGAATGCCCTCGAGCCACATCTCGTTATCGGTCACCTGGCAGAAACCATCCACAATGGACGCCCCACCATCACGCAGAGACTTCACCTCAGTACCCAACAGAACAATGCCCGCCTCATAAGTATCCACAATGTTGTAGTTGTGGCGAGCCTTCTTATTCTGGGCAATAATCGCGTTATTCGGGTCCTTCTTCGCGTCTTTCTTCTTTTTCTGAGCCATCACTCAATCCTTCATGTCTTAGCTGTCTTCAGCCGCGCGCCCCGAAGCACGCCAGCGAATACCAGCATCAATAAAGGCGTTCAAACCGCCATCCAAAACATTAGAGGTATTACCCTCCTCATAGCCGGTACGCAGATCCTTCACCATCTGGTACGGATGCAGAACATAGGAGCGCATCTGGTCCCCCCAGCTTGCCTTAATGTCACCGGCAAGCTCCTTCTTCTTCGCATCCTCCTGCTCCTTACGCAACAGCAACAGGCGAGACTGCAGCACACGCAAAGCCGCCGCACGGTTCTGCAACTGCGACTTCTCATTCTGCATCGACACCACAATACCGGTCGGCAAGTGAGTCATACGCACCGCCGAATCCGTCGTATTCACCGACTGACCACCCGGGCCCGACGAGCGGAACACATCCACCTTAATCTCAGACTCGGGAATCTCAATAGCATCCGTCTGCTCAATCAGAGGAATCACCTCAACCGCCGCAAACGAGGTCTGGCGGCGGCCCTGATTATCGAACGGCGAAATACGCACCAGGCGGTGAGTACCCGCTTCCACCGACAGGCGGCCAAAAGCGTACGGCGCGTTCACCTCGAAGGTCACCGACTTCAGGCCCGCCTCCTCAGCGTAGGAGGTGTCCAGAACCTTCGTCGGGTAGCCGTTCTTCTCCGCCCAACGCAGGTACATGCGCAGCAGCATCTCCGCGAAATCAGCGGCATCCACGCCACCGGCGCCCGAACGGATCGTCACCACAGCCTCACGCTGATCGTACTCACCCGACAGCAGCACCAGCACCTCAAGCTCCTCCAGCTTGGCGCGGATCTCACCGCACTCACGCTCAGCATCAGCGAGCAGCTCGGCGGCGGTCTCCTCATCCTCCGCTTCGGCAAGCTCCACCATCACCTCAACATCATCAATGCGAGAAGACAGCGAACGCAGACGATTCAGCTCCGACTGCTTATACGACAGTGCGCTCGTCACCTTCTGCGCGTTCTCCACGTCATCCCACAAATCGGGGGCGGCAGCCTGCGCAGACAGGTCCTCAATGGCGCGCTCAATCCCCTCAATATCGCTCACAGCAGCAATAGAGTCGAAGATCGCGCGAAGCTCTTTAATCTCAGCAGAAAAGTCGAAGGATGCCATAGCTTTTAACACTATCGCGAAACGGCCAGAAAGTCCCGCCGTTACAGCCCGCAACAGCCCACAGCGCAGAAGGATGAGGCGGGTAGTGGGCAGAGGTAGAGGGCAGAAGCCGCCCAACGGGCACAAAAACGGGGATAAAAACGAGGGCGCATCCGCTAGCCGTTACACTACCTTGCGGATGCACCCTCGCAGTCTATGGGGCTCACAACGCCACTAATCGCTGGACGGGCCCTGGCTCGTCTTCAAACGCGACGAACCATGAGCGGTCACCTCAATACCATCAGGCACCAGAATCGACAGCAGCGGCGGACGAATACGAGCCGACAGGTACACGTGCACACTGTGATCAGAATCCACGGACACATTATCCAGACGCAACGCATGAAAATCCTGCCCCGGCTGAACCTCAGCCAGGTACGCGCTCGCATACTCCCACGCCGCCGAACCACTCGCTTCCTCCGGAGTGCGCATCGTGCGGGTAATCGAGTTCGCCTGAGCGTCCGCCATATCCTGCAGATGCTGAGTCTGCAGATACGCGCCGGTAATCGCCACCGTCACCGAACCGATGAGCAGAAGCAACGCCAGCATACCCACAATCAACGGGGCAATGCTGCCCTCTTCCGGGCTTGAGGCGGGAGGATCAGAGGCGAGCGCCCGGCCCAGCGCACTGGCTCGAATCTTCATGTTGGCACGAGTCTGCACACGGGTACGAGCCTGCAGGTAGGCAACCGAGAACAGGCGAGCAGGCACAACACTACGAAGCATCATGACCAGACCCCCAACTCGTCGCATGAGAACTCACCGGAATCACGCCGCCACCCATAAACGAAGGCAGCAGCGGCAAGCGCGCCTGAACCGTCACCGTGGCGTACGCCTTCGTACCCGAGATGCACTCCCCCGATGAACAGCTCAACGACACGCTCACATCGGAGGGCTCAACCCCGTAATCCGCGGCAGCATGCACCGCCAGACGCTGAGCCAAATCCGGACCAACCGACGAATCCTGCGGCTGCTCCTGCACATACAGCACCACCTGGGCGCTCGCCGCATGAGCCGCCATCACCGAAGACTGCAAGCTAAAAATCGTCAGAATGCCGTAGAGCACCGGGATGAGCAGAGTAATACCCAAACCCAGGAACTCCACAATGGCGCTACCCTCTTCGGGGCTTTGCTGGCTAGAAAGACGCCGGTCAGACCGGCTCTTCAGGCGTTCCTTCACACGCTGCCGAAGCGAAAAGCCACTAATCACCGGAACGATGCTCCGCATAAATCGCATGCCCCTTCACCTCAATAGAATCCGGAAAACCCCACGGACCCAGCACCGGCAAAGGAGACTTCACCGTCACCTCCAAAGTGCGCACACCCGTAGAATCACTACTCTGACGGTACGAAATATTCTCAGCATACGAAGACGGAAGAGCCCCCTCAATCAGCTGACGGGTACGCTCCATGCCCTCCTGCGGAGTGCGGTCACGCATCGTACCGTAACGTGCCCCAGCCGCCGCAGCATCCACCAACATGGTTCGTGCATACAGGGCGAAAGAAACCTGCAGAATCGCCATGGTCAGCAACACCAACAGCGCACCGACCATGACGAATTCCGTGCTGGCGTCACCGCGCTCGCTATCCTCCACAGAATGTTCCGCGAGCTCAGCGGCAGTCAGCTCAGAAGCGATGCGGGACTTACGCATTACTGGTGAACCAGAGCAATCGCGTCGTTGAACATCTTGGTCAGAGCGGGCTGAGCAATCGCCAGGATAGCGGCAACCAGCACGGCGCTCATCATGGTAATCATGACCCAACCGGGCACGTCGCCGCGCTCGGGGTCATCCTGCTTGTTCTTCAGGCGCAGAGCCAGCACGGATGCGACAGCCAGGGCGATCAGCACGGTAAGGGTGGTGCGGAAACGACGGAACATGATTTTCTCCTTCAATCAAAGGGTGTAGTGTGTGGTTGGTGCGGCGCGCCGGGCAATCAGCCCAGCCCACCACGGCGCGGCCGGTACGGTGTGTACCCGCCGCAAAATCTAAAAGTTCAAACGCATGAGCGACAAGCCCGGGAAGATCGCAAAAATCACGGTCAGCGGCAGGATGAAAAACACCACCGGGGCGAGCATCGCAATCTCCTTCTTACCGGCTGTTTCCATCAGCTCACGCTTAGCGTTATCGCGCACATCCTGAGCCTGCGCACGCAACACATCGGCCAGAGGGGTACCGCGCTCAATCGCAACAGCAATACCCTCAACGAAGCGACTCAACGCCGGAACGCGAGTACGCTCCGAGAACTCCTGCAGCGCGCTCAAGAGCGAAACGCCCGTGCGGGTCTGAGCCAAAATCTCAGAAAACTCACGAGCCAACTCGCCGCGAGAGGTCAAACAGATACGCTCCAAAGCCGCCAGTGCCGACTCGCCCGCCGTCACCGACAGCGCCATCATCTCCGCCAGCGCCGGGAACTCAGCGACCAGCTGCTTCTCACGCTTAGTCACCGCCTCGCCCAGCCACCAGTCACGTGCCAGAAAGCCGCTCAAACCGCTCACCAGCACCAGCACAAGAGCCACCAGGATCGAGAAACGCTCCTGCACCACACCGATAACGGTCAGGGCACTCATGACGGTCACACCGGCAAGAGCCCACAGCAGCTGCTCAGCACGAAACGCACTCACACTCTGCGAAGAACCAGCACGACGCAGACGCTCCTGCACCGAACTATCACTCAGCGACGAGCCGCTCAACGACGAAGACAGCGAACGCAGAAGCGGCGCGCAGAACGCCGAAATCGCCTCCAGCAGGCTCGGCTCGCGGCGCTCCTGCTCCTTCAAGAGCGACTCACGCAAAGTCTCACCGCGCAGCTGCGACGCCACACGATCAGAGAACGAAATACTGCGAGTATTCAGCACCGACGAAAGAATCAGACCCACGCCGGTCGCCAACAGCAGACCAAAAATCAGAGGCAGGTTCACCCGAAAACCCTCCGTTCACGCGGCAACTCACCAATACGCAGCATCAGACGGTACGCCGCCAAAGAAATAGCGGCACCGGCAATCATCAGCATCGCACCGGCAAATGAGTTATAAACCATGCGCGCGGCAGGCTGAGTCGCCATCAGACACAGCACAAACCAGGGCGCCACACAGGAGAGGCGAGCCGCATTCACAGTCCACGACTGACGCGCCAGAAGCTCCGAACGGGTACGCGCATTCTCACGCAGAAAATCACTCAGCGTGCCCAGCAGCTTACCCAGGTCCGAACCGCCCACCTCGCGGGCAATCTTCAAAGCCTCAATGATGGTGTCCGCCACCGGGTCAGAGAGGTACTCCTTCAAACGGTTCAGCGACGGCACGAACTCACCCGATGCACGGTAATCACGCGAAAAATGGGCGAAGGCGTCACGCAGTTCCTCCGGGCCGCGGTAGGACAGCTGAATCAGCGCCTCCGGCAGGGACAAACCGGCTCGAATCGCCGAACGCAGGTGATCCACCGCATCCGGCCACAACTGCCAAATCCGGGCATCCGCCGCGCGGGCACGATGATTCACGACCACACGAGGCGCCACAAAACCACCAATCAGACCCAGCAGACCCAGCGGCAAAAGCTGAGTAACCATCAGCAGCAGAATCGACGCGCCCACACCGCTGACGACACTCACCCACATGAACGTGCGAGGCGTCAGCGAATGCATACCCGCCTTACGCAGCGCCACAACCAGCGCCGGGTCATTACTCGGCTTCGGCGGTTTGCCGTTATCCGGAAAGCAGGAAAGGTAAATCAGGCAGACGCCCAACCCCAAAATCAGACTCAAAAACAGAGGCATTACTGACCCGCCTTCGCCGCCGCCAGCACCTGCTCGGGGCGGTGACCGGCACGAATCCAACGGTCCGGGTTCGGCAGCTCCAACGCCACGCACACCATCCGACCGTCACGGCGCACAAACAGCGGAGACATCTCAATCACGCCGTCCTCAACGCGGCCGCCCAGCATGCTAATCTCTTCAACCTGACGCTGACCGCGCGAATCGCGGCCGCAATGCACCACAATGTCAAAGCAGGACGCCACGGTCGGCACCACGAACGCCGAGGAAATATTCTCGCCCGCCAGCAGCGGCAGGGTGCAAATCTTGGTCACCGCGTCACGCGCCGAGTTCGCGTGAATCGTGCACATACCCGGCAGGCCCGCGTTGAGCGCAATGAGCATATCCAGGGACTCCGCCTCACGCACCTCACCAATGAGGATGCGGTCCGGGCGCATACGCAGAGCTTCCTTGACCAGGCGGCGCAGCTCAATCGCGCCGGTGCCCTCAAGGTTCGGCTGGCGGCACTGCAGACCCACCACATCGCGTAGCGGAACCGCAAGCTCAAAGATTTCTTCGCACGTAATCACGCGCTCACGCGGCGGAATAGATGCCGACAGGCAGTTCAGCATCGTGGTCTTACCAGCTTGGGTTGCACCCGATACGAGGATGTTCATGCCGCTCTCCACCGCCGCGTGCAGCAGGGACGCCGCGCCGGCACTCAGCGAGTTCATTCGTACCAGGTCGGGCAGGCGGCGGGCACGCACCACGAACTTACGGATATTGATGCTCGTGTGCCTGCGAGTAATATCGGGAATCACCGCGTGCAAGCGGGAGCCATCCGGCAGGGATGCATCAACGAACGGGGAGGAAAGGTCCACTCGGCGACCAGAAGGCTTGAGCATGCGCTCCAGCAGGCTATTGATCGCCTCGGCGCTCAGGTGCAGACCGGTCAATTCGCTTTCGCCGTTGCGGGCGATAAAGATTTCGTCGGGAGAGTTGATCCAGATTTCTTCAACGCTCTCATCATCGAGGAACGGCTGAATCACGCCGAAGCCGCAGATTTCATCGTGCAGGCGCTGAATCACGGATTCGCGGTCGCCCAAATCGGGCAGGGAGATGCGGGTGCGCCGCTGTTCGTAATCGTTCAGGTGCTCGTCAATGAGCCCGCGAACGGCGCGCTGGTCCTCGTGCGGGTCCAGGCTGCGGTGGCGCATTGCCTTACGGATATTTTCCTCGAGCAGAGTTAGATGCTCCGCCCGGGTATCCAGTACGGTGTTCTCCATTGAAATAATCCGATGCTGTGTGCGGTGTGGTTGTGTGGAATACGGTGAAGCATTGATACATCAATGCCACCATCACCCTACCCTCTGCGCATCAAATTTATCAAAATGTAATAAAACACCCCTTAATATTTACGAGTATAGTATTTGAGTATTTTTGATGCATAGAATTGCATATACCTTTACCTAATGTGCACTAAAATCCAAAACGCCTAGTCAGCTGTGACTTGCAGAACAGCTGCACGTGCGCCTCCCGAACCGTTTACCGCCGACCACCGCCATCTTGCACTCGGTGCACACGTAACATTTCGTCTTAAAACCCCCGCAACCGCCACTGCTGCCTCCCCCTGCCGCTCCAGCTGAAACGCCAGAACCCTATCGAGCAACAACAACTTCTCAGGCACAACATTCGGGCACAGCAAAGGGGCGTGCACTCCCCCATCGGGAATACACGCCCCATCACCAGCAATCACCTAGCGGTTAGTCGCCGCCACGAATCACCTTCACGGCTTTCTTAATCGGACCGTCAAAACGCAGGTTACCGTGCTCCAGCACCACACCGCGGTCACAAATCTTAGAAACCAAATCCAGGTCATGGCTCACCACGACAAGAGTCTTACCGGCAGAGCACAGCTCCTGAATCTTCGCAATACACTTCTTCTGGAACGGCTCATCGCCCACCGCAAGAATCTCATCCACCAGGAAGATATCCGGGTTCGTATGAACCGCAACCGAGAATGCCAGACGCAGGTACATACCCGAAGAGTAGAACTTCACCTCGGTATCGATAAAGTCGTGAATCTCAGCGAAATCCACAATCGAATCGAAGGAAGCCTCAATCTCCTCCTTGGACATACCCAAAATCGCGCCGTTGAGGTACACGTTATCGCGACCGGTCAGATCAGGGTGGAAACCAGCGCCCACCTCAATCAGACCCGCAATATTGCCGCGAGTGAGAACCTCACCCTCATCGGCGCGCATCACGCCAGAAATCATCTTCAGCAGCGTGGACTTACCCGAGCCGTTCAGACCCAGAAGAGCCACACGCTCACCCTGACGAATATCCAGGCTCACGCCGTTGAGCGCATTGAACTTCTCCGAAAGATCACCCTTGCGGCCCTTAATCAGCCACACAAAAGCTTCCTTCATCGAACGGGTGTGGCGCAGAACGAAGCGCTTCACCAAATTCTCCACGCGAATCACCACGGGAGCGTCCGGGCTCACCGGCGGGAACTCAAGCTTCTTAATATCCACAGAATCAGAGCTCCTGGGCGAAGTTGCCCTCAAACTTACGGAAGAGCAAATCACCAATCAAAACGGTCAGCAGAGAAATACCAATGGCAATCGGAGTCCAGAAGCTGAAGAGATACGGAACCACCTGCGAAGAAGGAAGCGCCAAATCCTCAGGACGGAGCGTCGGATGCCAGAAGCCATAGTGGAACAGCTCCACCGCAACGGTCAGCGGGTTAAGCATGAACACGTTAAACACCCACGGGTACAGGGTGTCACGCACCATGGTCCAGGAGTACAGCACCGGCGAGAACCAGGTAGCCACCATCAGCAGCATGTCCACGATGTTCTCCGAATCGCGGAAGAACACGTTCGCCACACCGAAGATCAGACCCAAACCATAGGACAACAGCATCACGATGAGCATGCCCGCCAGAATCGACCCCAACGCCAGGAAGGTCGGGGACCAACCCACCAAGAAGCAGGCCAACAGCATCACAGCAATCTGAGGCACAAAATGCACCAGAGCCACCCACACCGTCGACAGCGAGAACAGCTCACGCGGCAGGTAAATCTTACGAATCAGCGCGCTGTTAACCACCATGGCGCGAGCACCATTACCAAAACCCTCCGAGAAGAAGTTAATGGCAATCATGCCCGAGAACAGGTACACCGCATAGTTGTGCATACCGCGTTCCAAGCCAAGGAACATACCCATGGCAATGTAGAACACCAGGAACTGCACACCCGGCTTAATGTACGACCACAAAATGCCCAGCACCGAGCCGCGGTAGCGGACCTGGATTTCCTTATCGACCAGCAGTCGAAGCAGGTAGCGGTTCTTCACCGCATCCAGGATGCCGCGCCCACGGCCGGGCGCCTTCAGGGGAACAGACTTCAGATCGTTCATCGGGTCAGCTCAGAATCCGTATGCTCGGCAAAGGTCTTAGCCCACGCATCGTAGGAGGCAACCTCAGCAGCCTTCGAACGGTACTGCTCACGCAGCTTCTCCCAGCCGGTCACCAGCTGAACGTGCAGCTTAGCGGCCTGAGCCAGCTTCGACTTGAGCTGCTCGGGGTCGCGGCGGTACCAGAACAGGCCGGTACCCTCAGCGTTAGTCGCCAGAGCCGAATCGAACTTTGACAGGGTCCACCAGTTCGTCTCACCGTAGTTCAGCTGAATCTGCGGGTGAGCCTTCGCCTCTTCGCTCACCGGCTTGAACAGCTGACGAGCAACAGTCTTCGCGGTCCACGAAGCAAGCTTCTTATAGCCCGGGGACGCGAAGGAACGGCGGCCACGGAACGGAGGCTTCTTCGTCTGGATAGCCGGGAAATCATCCACGTTCGGCTTCACCTGAGACTCCGGGTACTCCTTAGCCATCGCACGAATCACCGGCAGACGCTGCGAGAGCGAGGGGTGCAGGTGATCGGGGCCAGAAAGCAGATCCTCCAGCGCCATCAGGCGGCCAGCCTCGGTGTAGTACTGCATGGACAGGGTGTGCTTGACGTCCAAGAACAGGGACTCCAGTAGCACGCGGCCACCCTTATCGAAGGGCGAGTGCAGCAGCGCCGTAATGAGGCGGTTGCGCTCGTGGTAGTACGCCTGCCAGCCGACGGAGTCATCCTTATCGGTCCAGGACACGTGCCACACACCCGCACCGGGGAAGGACACGGTAGCGAAGCCCGCGGCCTTAGCGCGCAGACCGTACTCAGCGTCATCCCACTTCAGGAACAGGGGCAGAGACAGACCGATTTCCTTAATGACGGTGGTCGGGATGAGGCACATCCACCAGCCGTTGTAGTCCACGTCCACGCGGCGGTGCAGCCACGGGGTGTTACGCAGGTTGTGGTGGCCCAGGTTGTGGCCCATCGCCATGTCTTCGTGCGGCTTAGCGTAGAAGTTACGCCACGGGTCAACAACCTCACCGAACGCGTGCAGGACCGAACGGTCAAACATGTCGAACATGTGCGCACCCACGATGGTGGGTTCCTTGCAGTAGTTCGCGAAGGTCACCATACGCAGGATCGACTCGGGCTCAACGATGACGTCGTCATCGAGCAGCAGCACGTAATCGGAGCCGTTGTTGACAGCCTCGAACATGCCGCGCGAGAAGCCGCCGGAACCACCCAGGTTGCCCTGGTTGATAATGCGGAACTTACCGGAGAGGGGCTTGACGACCTCTTCGAAGTCCTCGTGGTCCTGCACCTTCTGGGTGCCCTGATCCACAATCAGGAACTCGTGCACAGCATCGAAAATCTCGGGGCTCTCACCCAGAGCACGAATGTTGTTAATGCAGTACTCCACCTTGTTCATGGTGGTAATCTGCACGGTCGCCTGGCCAGCCTTCACGTCTGCGCGGGGCTCAATATCGCCCAGCCAGTTCGCTTCAATCAGCTCAAGATCAGTAGTACCAGCCAGGTCGAACCAGTACCAGCCGCCGTCACCGAACGGTGCCAGGGGCAGGGTGAAGGTGTTGGTCTCCTCGCCGGAGAGCAGCTTCGCATCCACGCGCTGAATCACGCCACGGCCATTCGACTTGTACACAATGACCATGCCCTCGCCGCGAGTCTGAACGCTCAGCACGACCTTCTTCAGGTCGGTCCAGCGGCGCCAGTACGAGGCGGGAAACGCGTTGAAGTAGGTGCCGAAAGACAGGCTCTGGCCCGCGTTCACGGTAATGGAGCGGCGGCTGTTCAGGCTGTTCGCGGCATCACGGTTCGCGCTGGCGCTCGACACAGACTGACCGGAGGTGTTCATCGCCTCCGCAATGGAGGTGGAAGCGTCACCATCAATACGGGTGGGCAGCTGAACGCCGGTTGCGACACTCGCGTCCACGTACAGGGGGACGACGTCGGTCTCAACTGCGCTCGGGAAAATAACCCGCTGCAGGTTCTTCAAAGTCTTATCAGCCATGGTTATGCGTCAACACCACCGGACTCGAGCTTCGCACCGTCAGCAAAGTGCGGGCGGATCTTGTTATCGAACATGGACAGTGCAGCACCGATAGCCATGTGCATATCCAGGTACTTGTAGGTGCCCAGGCGGCCGCCGAACAGCACGTTGTTCTCGCCCTTAGCCAGGTCGCGGTACGCCAGCAGCTTCTCACGGTCCACGGAGGTGTTGACCGGGTAGTACGGCTCGTCACCCTTGTTAGCGAAGCGAGAGTACTCGCGCATAATGACGGTTGCGTCCTTGGTGTAGTCACGCTCGGGGTGGAAGTGACGGAACTCGTGGATGCGGGTGAACGGAACATCAGCATCGGGGTAGTTCATCACGGAGCAACCCTGGAAGTCCTCAATCGGCAGGACTTCTTCTTCCAGGTCGATGGTACGCCAGGACAGGTCGCCCTCAGCGTAGTCAAAGTAGCGGTCAACCGGGCCGGTGTAGACCACGGGAATCTGACCCAGAACGTTCTCGCGAGAGTACTGGTGACCGGGCTCGAAGAAGTCAGTGTTCAGGTGCACCTCAATGTTCGGGTGCGCCGCCATACGCTCCAGCCATGCTGCGTAGCCGTCAACAGGCAGACCTTCGTACTTGTCGTTGAAGTAGCGGTTGTCGTAGTTGTAGCGAACCGGCAGGCGGGAAATGATAGATGCCGGCAACTCTTCCGGCGGGGTCTGCCACTGCTTAGCGGTGTAGTGCTTGATGAACGCCTCGTACAGGGGGCGGCCAATCAGGGAGATACCCTTATCGTTCAGGTTCTGCGGGTCGGTGCCAGCCAGCTCGCCAGCCTGCTCAGCGATGAGCGCCTTTGCCTCTGCGGGAGAGTAAGCGGCGTTGAAGAACTGGTTGATGGTACCCAGGTTAATGGGCATGGGGTACACGATGCCGTTGTGGCGGGTGTACACGCGGTGTACGTAGTTGGTGAACTCGGTGAAACGGTTCACGTACTCCCAGACACGCTCGTTGGAGGTGTGGAACAGGTGCGCACCGTAGCGGTGCACCTCAATACCGGTCTGCTTCTCCTTCTCGCTGTATGCGTTACCACCGATGTGGGAACGGCGGTCCAGCAGGGCAACCTTCAGGCCCAGCTCAGTGGCAGCCTGTTCTGCGATGGTCAGACCAAAGAGGCCCGAACCGACTACTACGAGGTCAGCGGTCAATGTTTTCTCCTGTATTATCACGGCGCACCGCCGCTTCTGCGAGGGCGGTATTCACCTACCAGATTGGACACATCCGAGGGTTCTCAGTCGTGCCGCAATCCGCACGGGTGGGCGTAAAAAGCCCCTCCCGTGATGGATATAGTCATAATCTAAGATACCTGTTTATCAAGCACTACGCATACTTATGACGTGCTTTTAGGGGCTTTTGGACTATTGTTCGCGCGCTCTTTCTCTGGGTGAATATTCTTCGCGAACCCCGAGGTCAAGCGGGTCTGAGAAAGTTCTTTCTGCCGCGTATTTTTATGGCCGGCTTTTGGGGAAGGAATTTTATTTACGGGTAAATATTCACCCTGCCATATGTGCTGCGGTCATGTGCCGCCGCGTAGAGCCGCAGATGCAAGAAGACCGGTCGGGGCGGGTTTTTCAAGGCTCTCAGGCGCCACAACACGCGCTGCAAGGAGTGCTGTATCAGCACTTTTTCGGGATGCGCGCCGGTGTATACGAGAGGTAATTGAGGTAGTTTATCCACAGCTTTTTGAAAAATTGGGCGAAAAATTCAAAAAATACGAACATTTTAATTCACATACAGGTAATTTATTGAGCTTTAACGCTTTTTAATGTTCCCTGAGGGTATGACTCTCTTCTTTCTCGACCACCACAACACCACCGACGCGCTCCCCTACCCCCGCGTACTCCGACTCGACGGCGAGGCGGCACCCAACGGAATACAGCTGCACCCCGGCAGCGCGGGTAGCGCACACCAGCAGGCCCTAGAGCAGGCGCTCAACCAAGCCCTGCAACACTGCGCACCCGGCGCACACACCAAGGCACAAGAGGCGACGTTCCAACTACGCCCCGCACAGAATCAGGGCCCCGCCAGCGCCTCCGATGCGCCCAATAACCACATTCCGAACGCACCCGCCGTCAGCCTCCTGCACATTCTGCGCGGACCCGACGCGGGCGCAACCTTCCCCATCAGCCGCGGCCGCACCAGCCTCGGCAGGGCGGCACTAGCTGGCCGTGGAGGAGAACAGCCGCACCATATTCACCTGCAGGACCCCTTCCTCAAGCCGGTGCACGGTAGCTTCTACGCTGACAGCTCCGGCATCCGCTGGATTGAGAAGCACCCCGCCGCAAGCGATGGTAGCGAGAAGGCGCAGGGCGCCGAACCGCGCATCCTGCGCTGGGACGAGCCATTCCGCCTCGGCTCCTCACTCTGCATGCTCACCTCACCTGGCGCCGACGGCGAACGCACCGCTGAGAAGGCAAGCGCCACCAGCGCTACCCCCGGCTCTTTCCCCGATTCCTCCCCCGACGAGCCCGCGCAGACGCTCGCTCCCCTGGGCGATGCCGGAAACCCCTTTGAGCCGGTGACGGTGAACCCTCCCGCCCCGCGTAAGCTCAAGCAGATTCTGCTGAGCGTGTGCCTGCCCATTGTGGTGGGTCTGATTATTGCGCTGGTGACCGGCATGTGGTTCCTTCTGCTGATGTCTGCGGCGTCTTCGCTGCTGATGCTTCTGCATTTCTTTGGCGGTCGGGCGGAGAACCGTGCCGCATCGCAGCAGACTCATCAGGCGGCACTACAGGAGAAGGAACGTGCCCTCACCCTGCCGACCGCGGGCAACCTGGCAATTTCGGGCCCCTCTGCACTGCACGATGCCGCCTACCCGGCTATTGTGCTCGGGTGCGGTCCTCGCCAGCCCTACCTGCGCGGCCGCAACCTGCCGCTGGGCACGCTGGAGAAGCAGGATGCACCCCACTATCTGCCGCTGCCCACCCCGGCTCTCGGTCACTACCTGAAGCTGGAGGAGGCGCATCTGCGCGCCTACCTGGTGCAGCTGGTGGCGGGTTATCCGGGTTCGGTGCACGTTCTGCTGGCTGGCGCTGATAGCGCTGATCAGCAGCGAACCAATCGTCTGGTGCAGACTCTGGCTGTGGTGCCGGGCGTGAGCGTGCATTGTCTGCCGGGCGTGCATCAGGACAAGTATCTGCAGGCCCTGCAGAGCAGCTTGCAGTCGGAGCTTTCCTCATCGGTTCCGCCGCTAATTCTCATGCCACAGCAGGCGAGCGCTACCTACGCGCCACTGCTGACCGCGCTGAATTCTGGGGCACTCGCGCAGTCTTCGCAGTCCCATGCGTTCGCCTCCCCGCGTGAGCAGAAGATGAACGCCCCGGCGCTCTGCGTGCTGGGCAGCGCTGAGGGTGATAGTCCCGCCCCTGCACCCGGTGCGCTTTTTGGTGCCGCCTGGATTGAGTGCACCAGCGAAGGCAGCCACCGTCAGAGCATCCGCTACCGCGCGCAGGGTTATGCCGCGCCTGCAGTGCAGCCCACCGAGGGCGTCTACCAGGTGCATCCTCTAGCGTGTGAGGGTCTGTGCCAGCACGCCGACGGCCTGAGTGTTGAGGCGTTCTGTGCCGCTCTTGAGAACCTGTACCGTGCCGGATGCGAGCAGGAGCAGGGCGCGCTCAGTGAGGCGCAGGTGCACCAGTCGGCGCATCTATTCTCTTCTCTCCAGTTCTCGTCCCTCCAGGCGCAGAACGCACGGCAGAAGAACCGCACCGATGATATGGCGGTGGAGTCCGTTCTGCAGCGCTGGTCCGCTCAACGTTACGCCTCCGATATTCGCTGCTACCTGGGTGTTTCTTCGGGTGGCCCACTGAATATTGGTCTGTCTGAACACGGTCCGCACTGGCTGCTCGGTGGCACGACCGGTGCCGGTAAGTCACAGCTGCTGCGTTCGCTGGTGCTCAGCGCTGCGCTACGTTACCCGCCCGAGCGCCTCGGCCTGATTTTGGTGGATTTCAAGGGCTCGGCGGGTTTGGGTCCTCTTGCTCAGTTGCCGCATGCCCTGAGCGTGTTGAGTAATTTTGATGTGTCCGCGGTGGAGCGTGCGCTCGAATTTTTGCGCGCCGATATTCACCGCCGCGAGGTGGATCTGCAGGCGCTCGGCGTGAACTCCTACCGCGACTACCTGGCGTCCTGCCAGGCGGCGGGTACGACTCCGCGCTACCCCGAGCTGCTGATCGTGGTGGATGAGTTCCGCATGCTCATCGATTCCATGCCGGACGCTATGGCTGAGCTGATGCGCATCGCCACGATTGGTCGTTCGCTGGGTCTGCACCTGGTGTTGGCGACTCAGCGTCCGCAGGGTGCTATTTCGCAGGATATTCGCGCCAATATTGCCACGAGCATTTGCCTGCGCGTGGCGAGCGCGCAGGATTCCTATAACCTGCTGGAGCATGAGTCTGCGGCGTATATTTCGGCGGCGCATCCGGGTGCCGGTTATGTGCGCCTGCCGGATGGCCATTCTCTGCCGTTCCGTGCCCCGCTGGTGGATGCGGTCCCCTCGAGTAGCGATGCCCGTCCGGTGCAGGTGCTGGGTCTTGAGGATGGTGGCTGGCGTGAGCTGACTGCCGCTTCTGCCGCACAGAAGTTGGGCGGCAATGAGGATGAGTTGCTGATTCGTTCGGCGCAGCAGATTCGTGCGCTCTATGAACGCGAGTACGCGCCGAGGAATCACGCATCAAGGAATCAGGTATCGAGGGGTCTCCAGAAGAATGCGGCGGTTCAGGATGAGTATTGCCCGATTCCGCCGGAGCTTCCCGAGAACACCCCGCTGCCCGTGGTGGAGGCGCCGGTGAGCGAACCGGTAGCGTACGGCATTGACCCGGCGGCTACCCCGCAGGAACCCACAGACTCTGGCGTTGCATCCGAGGGGTACCTGCTGGGCGAGCTGGAGATTGCCCGCTACGGTGTGCGCCGCCCGATCAGCTGGTCGGGGCAGCAGGCGCTGGCACTGCTGGCGCAGAGCGCCGAACGAGCCCCGATGCTCTACGGGCTTTTAGCTCAGGCGTTCGCCGCCCGCACGCCGGTTGTTCTGCTGACCTCTGACGGTGCGCTCTACCGTGACCTGGAACCCTACGCCGGTGCCTTTGAGGCGCTCGTGGGTGCGCAGGAACTTTCGCATCTGCGGTTCTGCCTGGAGCAGCTGCGCACCCCGAACATGTGGGGTGCCGAGGATTCTGCCCGTCCGCTCATTGTCGTGGACGGTCTGGACAGTTGGCTGGAGGCGCTGGTTCGCCAACCCGATACGGAGAACCTGCTCTACGACTTGCTCTCGCAGGGGTGCCGTCGCGGATATTCGGTGGTGTTTACCTCCGCATTGAACCCGCGCGGTCGTTTCGCTGCTGCGGCGCATTCTACGCTGTTGAGCCGCCGCTTCCTGGACGCCGACCTGATGCGTTCAACGAGCAAGGACTACCCTACCCCGGCGCAGAGCCACTACTGTGTGGAGGGCGCCATCAATGAGGAGTTGATTGGGGATCAGCCGCTGAGCGCTTCGATTCTTTCGCCCTGCGTTGCGAGTTTCCAGGAGCTGGTTCAGGTTCTGCGGGGTAACGCGGCGAGCGCTTCTAGCGGGTCAACCCCTCGCCCCGGCACTCTTCTGCGGCAGTTCCCCGAGTACTATCGCATGCCCTCGACCGAGTACGTGACCGCCGCCCACGCCGCCTGCAATTCGCAGGGCGCTAAGCTGCTGGTTGCCTTTGACCGCCGACAGATGCCTGTGTGGTTGAGCGCCCCGGCTGGCGCGGTAGTTCCGGTGCAGGGCTCCCGGTCGGCGGGTAAAAGCACCCTGCTGGAGAGCATTGCTCAGCTCAACCCGCAGCTGAGCACCCTCGTCCTTGAGGGTTCTGGCGGCGCTACGGGTGCTGGCGGCGCTACGAGTGCTGGCGGCGCTACGGGTGAGCCGCCGAGCGTGGAGCGTACCCGTGCGCTCCTGGACTCGGTGAAGAACCCCGCGCGCACGCTCGTGTTCGTCGATGACCTGCAGTATCTCTCCCCCGCCGTTCAGCAGCTACTTCTGGAGCGTCGCGGTGAGTTCCGCGCCATGCTGGTCGCCTACACACCGTGGCCGAGGCGCGCCTCCTCGCCCCTGCTGGCTGCGCTCATGGGATGCTCGCGTGCGCTTCTACTCGCGCCCGCGTCCCTGGCGGATGCCGACATGTGCACGGTGACCGCGCTACCGCTGGATCGATTCACGCAGGGCGAGCAGCCCGCCGGTCGTCTCGTGGTGGTGGACGGCGCCTCCGTGTGCGCGGCGCAGGTTCCCCTGGCACCGACCACGGCAGCACGGGCTGTAGTAGCTACGCAGAAGGTACCGGCAGGTGTCTAGAGCGAGCCTTCTAAGGGTTTATGTTCTGGGGGGCTTAGCGGCGTCGGCGGCTGTACTTCTCCGCTTCTTCGCCCGAAGCCTCGGTGACCGCCTCAATATAGCGGCGGCTACTGGGCATGAGCACGAAAATGAAGGCAGCCGCCGCGCAAATAACACCCGCAATCGTGATGAACTGGCCAATGTTCAGGCCGTGAGCACTCACATTTATGATGAGGGTGCTTGCGGTGACCCACAGCGCGCAGAGGGTAATCAGGATCATGGGCAGGCGCGAACCGAAGCGGCCCCGGTAGAAACGCAGGCTGTAGTAGGTCATGCCCGCAGCAATGAGCACCTGGAGCACGCCGCCCACGATCGCCTGGGCGGTAGACATACCGCTGACGATAAAGGGGTAGAGGATACCGCGAATCAGAATGTATGCCGCGAAAATTTCGGTCAGAACGAATGCGTAGATGACGTTGAACGGGCGTGACGGCACGGTGGGCTCCTCATGGGTAGTGTCGGCGGCAGACCGGAGTGTACTCGGTCCGATGTTCTGGTACATTAGCGGGTGGGCGCTCCCCCGTCTCGGGGTGCACCGCCTCGTCATCGGTGCGGCATTTCAGGGGTAGGTACCGCTTTATATTATGCATGAGGCGCCGCTCACCCAGCCGCCCCCGCCTCACCTATGAGACGCGGCTCAGATGAGGCGTGTCAGTATGCGATTTCCCACCCCCTCAATTAGACAAAGGTTTACCTAAGTGATAGATGCCTCAGTGTAATACTGAAGTTTTTAGAGAAAAGTACTTGTCACATCCGCTCCAACATGGGAAAGTTGATAAGTCAATTTTCACCCTAACGTTGGGTGAGCATCCCATCAGCGGATGTATTTGACACGCGCACAGGAAAATAGATGTGTCTTGCCACCGCGTGAGACCGTAAATCATGAAGGAGGTCCACCGTGGATTGGCGTAGTCGTGCAGCTTGTTTGGACAAGGACCCGGAGCTGTTCTTCCCCGTAGGAAACACCGGACCTGCCCTGTTGCAAATTGAAGAGGCCAAGACCGTCTGCCGCTCTTGCGAGGTTGTAGACGTCTGCCTGAAGTGGGCCATCGAGACCGGCCAGGACTCCGGCGTATGGGGTGGCACCAGTGAAGACGAGCGTCGTGCGATGAAGCGTCGCGCAGCTCGTGCCCGCCGTGCATCCTAACTTCCGGAGTATTCAATAGGGCATCAAAAGCGTGGTGCAGTGATTCAATGTCACTGCACCACGCTTTTGCCATATACAGAGTGCTATATACAGAACCTATCTAGACAGCAAACTGCCGCCACCCCGTGCTCGGGGCGGCGGCAGTTCTTTATGTCATACGAGAAGGGGCTTAGACGAGCACCGCGGTGATGACCACGCGGGTACCGGTCGGCTCGTTAGCCTCCCAGCGAATCGAGCCGTTCAGCTCGCTCGCCACCAGGGTACGCACAATCTGCATGCCCAGGCCTTCCTTGCCGGTCACCGGGCGGTAGGCATCCGGGCCGGACTCTTCAATCTTCTTATCGCCCATGCCCTTACCGTCATCGGTAATCACGACGGTGAGGATATTCTCGCCCTCATCGTTGGTACCGCGAATACCCTCGAGGGTCACGGTGCCGGTCTCGCCGTCCAGGCCATGCTCCACGGCGTTCGCGACCACCTCGTTAATGACCAGCGCCAGAGGGGTGGCGAACTGGCTCGGCAGCGCGCCGAAGGAGCCAATCAGCTTGGTGGAAACATGCTGACCGGGGGAAGCGAGCTCAGCGGCAAGGTGGAACTGACGCTCAATCAGCTCATCAAAGTCGACGTTCTGAGTCAGGCCCTGCGAGAGTGCCTCGTGCACGGTAGCAATCGTTGCCACGCGGCGCATCGCCTGCTCCAGGCCCTGACGCGCCTCGTCCGTGGTCATGCGGCGCGACTGCAGGCGCAGCAGAGCGGACACGGTCTGCAGGTTGTTCTTCACGCGGTGGTGAATTTCGCGGATGGTCGCGTCCTTAGTCATGAGCTCCAGCTCGCGGCGGCGCAGCTCGGTCACATCGCGGCAAAGAATCACGGCGCCTTCACGCTCGATGCGGGCACGCTTCTGCGCCAGCAGCGGGATGGATCGCATAGTCACGCGAGCACGAGCAATAACCAATTCGGTGCGCAGGTCACTACGACCAGCCAGGACCAGCTGCAGGGTTTCATCTGCCTGCTCACCGGCAGGAAGCATCGCGCGGGTGACATCGGCAAGGTTTCGCTTTTCGAGGTAGCCGGTCATGCCCATGCGGTTGTACATGGAGTTCGCGTTCGGGGAAGCGACAACCACACGACCGGAGGGGTCGAGCACAATAATGCCGTCAATCACGCGGGGGTTGCCCTGAGTGTTGTTCCCCTGAGCGAGGGGGTCGGGCCACAGGCCGGAGTGCACCATGGAGAGCATGGTGTCAGCAGCGAATTCGTAGACTTCGTCACTGATGGTCGGGTAGCCGCTCGGGGTGGCAATCTTGTGGCTGGTCAGCAGTGCGATGGTGCGGTTATTGCGCACAATGGGTACGAAAGTCACGTGTACGCGCGGGCGGGCGCCAACGCCTTCACCGCTTCCCTCATCGGTGTAGGTGCTGATGTTCTGGTCAATCCAGACGCGGTATGCCTCGTCGCGGATTCCCTCGTCCATCTCGCGCTCAATGATGTCGCGGTGGAAGAGGGTTCGAACGTTGGAAGGGCGCACGTGAGCGATGGCACGGAAACTACTGGTTGCGCTGGGGCCGGAGACGGCATCCGGAGAGCTGCCGTCGGCAACAATGTAGTCGGTGGGGAACCATAAAACCAGGTCGCTCTGGGCAATATCGGAGATGATCTGCCATTCACCCTTGATGAGGTGAATACGTTCAGTATCGCCAGGACCGAAGTCGTAGGCGCTCAGAGTCGCTTCAGTAAAAGACATATGTTTGCGTGCTTCCCATGAGTTCGGGTAGGTTCAACTATTTTACGGTTTGCTCGCCGCAATTCCCATTCAAACGGCAATACGTGGAATAGTTTACAGAGCATTTCTTGAAGCAGGCTTTTATTCCCAAATATGACGCTGTGAGATGAGATAAACCCCTCAATTTTGAGATGAAATATTCGCACTACTCCCCCGCCCTCACTATGCTTGAGACGCAGAAAACCCGACCTGCCGGAGCCCCTGAACGGGACACCCCAACAAGCCGGGTCTTTGAGCAGCGCTAGTTTTATCCGACGAACTTATTTGACGGATTTATCTGCCGGGCTTACGCACCGGGGCGCACCGCGTACATGCCTTCAAGCATCGCCTCCAGGGACTGCACGACCGCGTGGCGAGGTGCAACCTCCAGCAGCGCTTCACCGTTGCGACGCAAACGGTCCATGACCTTACGCTCGTACGGGATCACGCCGGTGAGCGGAACCGACAGGTAGCGCGCCCAGTTATCGCGCATCTTCGCCTCGGGGTTGAACCCAGCGGCTTCGCGGCGGCTGCGGTTGAGCCAGTACTGCACATCCGTTTCGGGGGCGAAAAGATCCGGGCGCGACTGCACCTCGCGGGCGAGGTTGATCAGGCGCGGCAGACCGATGACGTCCGCTTCGCCGAGCGCAATCACGCGGTCGGCGCAGGCGAGCGCGGTGAGGGTCGCGGCGTTACGGCGCGGTGCCGGGCCGTCAAAGGTTAGCTCCTCGTCCACCTCAATAGGGGCGGCAACATCGCAAATGACCAGGTCGTAGCGGTGTTTGAGCCATTCGAGCACTTCGGAGAAGGCGCGGGCGCGAACCTCGGGCCAACGCGAGGAGGAAGTGATGCCGCTCAAGAAGTCGAAGGTGCCGTTTTTGAGGGGCACGCGCTCCATGATGGCGCCGGCTTTCTTCTCGTCGAGCTGGGCACGGTCGGCGTCCGAGCAGAGAATTGCCAGGCCGGAGCCGGTATCCTCGAGCGCCATGAGTGCATCCAGGCTGGGCGCATAGGTATCTGCGTCGATGAGACAGACCTGCTGGCCCTGCTGCGCCGCGAGGGCGGCGAGGTTGAAGGCGATGGTGCTTCGACCGGGCGCACCGTGGGTGCCCCAGACGGTCACAATCTTGCCGAGGCGGTGGCCGGGCTGGTAGCGGGAGGGCGCGGCGGGGTCCTGGTTGATGTCCGGGTGCTGAGGTAGGGTGCCGTCGTTGTTTTCGTTCTGCACGTGCAGGGCGTAGTCGCTGCCGGGTGCGAAGGAGTCGACGATGGCGGCGGCTTGGCTGAGCACGGATTCCTCGTTGCTGGGCACAACGGAGGAGGCTTCTGCCGGGTCGTGCACGCCGGGTGCACCGGATGCATTTGCAGCGGGCGCTGCGGGGTCGATTCCGTAGCTTCCGTAGTCGGTGCCGTAGGGCGTGGCGGTGTTTGAGGCGGTGCCCGCGGCGGGGTCGTAGCCGTAGCCAGCTGAATCGTACCCGGCGGGGCTGTGTCCGCCGTTATCGT
>ENA-OWLX01000101-OWLX01000101.1-metagenome-genome-assembly--contig:-NODE-101-length-26651-cov-12.492442_pt1 | contig 26651 bp, 28 predicted proteins | sample MGYA00245351_ERZ651106 | MGnify/ENA primary metagenome ERZ651106 (study PRJEB26857, sample SAMEA4031768) | metagenome | biome: human; feature: oral; material: saliva | place: Philippines | collected 2014... | reverse complement strand
GTGCTCTTCCGATCTCAATTTTTGCATTTTTATGCATATAACGTAAGCCTATTTCAGTACCAAAAGCATTCCATGAATTTTTTTCAGTTCCAATGACAATAACAGGATAATTTTTTTTGCCTCTAATTCCTTGGGATAATAAATCAAAAATTTTCCAAAATCTAAGAGTGTTCCTTCTTCTTTTTTAATAACTTCATACTTTCCGTTTGTTTATATATTTCTTCTCAATCTCGCCACCTGTTTTAGCGTCTATTGATAATTTTTAAGTACTGCCGGTTTTCTTTTTTCTCATGGTATAAGCTTTGTAGGTGTCTTTAATGATTTTTAGGGTATCTTTTACTGTCGATATGCATTCTTGTAGTTTGGATGGTGATGTAATATTTTTCCCTTTTCCATATGCATAGCGGATACCCCTAAATGAATAGCTTTTTATATAATCATGATACGATATCTTATGGTGTACAGTATCGGTATCGTTTTTGTCGGCACGTTCTACTTCAAATTCTATGCTTTCAACATTATAGATTTCTTTTTTATAGCTGTAGTTAGTATATACATATCAAAGTAAAAAAAGTACCTACCATGTTTTAGACAGATACATGTACTATTCTGTTATATAATTATCATGATATTAGATATTCATTAATCGTATCTGATAATCTATCCGGCTTCTCTGTTCAGTTATATAGGGGCTGACCCAGTAAAGTGATTTTTGTTAATCACTGAGCTGGTGTCAGTTCTTTTTCTTTATTATCTGATACTCATTTTATCAATTCTATTTATTGATGAGAAACCACATAAAAAAACACCCTTTTTTGGGCGCAATATCCCTATACTGTTGTGAAAAGTCATTTTTCAGGTGTGACTATCTTTTTTCTAGCAGGCCTGTTTGCACTCTAACCTGGCTTTGCTTTGTATCATATTATGGTACTTCCTGATATTGAAGCCGATTGCGAGCATGTAAAATTCAAATTTTACATTGGAATTGCCTCTTCGACGTAATCTTTCATATCCATAATCCTGTTTAATAATTCCAAACGTACCCTCACTATATATCTGTCTTGATTGCATTAACTGCTTACCGACAGATGTATGAATAGCTTCATCAACGTGATCGTGAAAATCCTCGAGCTTCTTGCATACAGTCATTGTTCTATTTCCCAAAACTTTGCTACACTTACTCTTGAAAGGACAGGTACTGCATCCATCACATTCACATTTGATATTTTCCTTGTCATAAAGCCCACGCTTCTCAACTCTACGACTTACAGGATTAAACACATGACCTTCAGGACATACAAAAAATCCATCGTCATTTCTTTTTAGATGTCTCTTGAAGTATCGATTTTTCTCGGTTACTTTTTCCTGCTTTTTATAAATTCCTGAGTACTTGATGTATCCATATTCAATATCGTTTTCTTCACAAAAGCTATAGTTGTCATAGTCCCCATATCCGGCATCACAAACCACGATAGAAGGATACTTTCCATAATGCTTCTTATACTTCTTTAAAAAAGGAATGAAAGTAGGAAGGTCATTACCGTTAGATGTAATGAGAATGTTTCTGATAAATCCACTGCTGATGCCAAGCTGTACATTGTATCCGGGCTTGAATATATTGGTATGATTGTAATAGTCCCACTTCATATGCATGAACGTAGCGTCCGGATCAGTTTTTGAAAAGCTGTTACGATCACCTAATATGTCAAAATGTATCATATACTTATATATCTTGATACATAGATCCTTTAACTCATCATATAATTTCTGGATTTCCTGCTTTCTATAGCCACGTCCAATAACCATCTGAATTCCCTGAGCTTCCATATATTTTTCAATACAATCAGCGATTTTAAGCATATAGGCAGGATTAGGCTCTCTTATTTGGGAATAGAATACATCAATGTCGTTGGCTTTAAAGAATTTGTTTAACTTCTTGATAAGATTCATGAATTTCTTCCATGTTCTTTCATAGTAGCGTTTTGTAGCTTTTTTCCATACGAAAGTATTCTTGTTCGCGTTTGCTTCAAACTTAGATCCATCAATACTCAGAATATCTGCAACCATGTCAATTCTGTCATCATTTTCTATGAATTTATTAAGTTCATAGAAAATATCTTCAATTGGCATAAGAAGGTCATTGTGCATAAAACGCTGGAAACTTGAGTGACCGATTGATACGTTTCCGGTAAAGAATTTATATCTAATATCTGAAATAGTTTTATTTTCCAATTCACGTGTAGAAATATAACCGTCTTCAGCGAATCCCAACAAAATACATCTTAATAATTTCATTGGATCATGCCCATGTGATTTGCGGTTATTGAGATTAACATATTTACCAATGTTTATCCCTTCCGTAATCTCAATAACGGTACGTGCAAGATCATCCTGAGGCACATCTTTCTCGAAAGAAATAGTAAAATCGAGTAGCGCATAGGTCTGAAATACGCTATAATCTTTTTTGTATACTGTTGTATTAATCATATAAACATTATACAAAAAAATGCGTCGGATGTCTCCTTCGCATTTTTATTTTTAAGCTACTCAGTTTTATTTAACCGGGTCAGCCCCTTATTTATTTACTTCAATGCCATACCGTCCTTAAAAGCATTACCAACCTTTGCTCCTACACCAAAGTAGGTATTTCCGAAAGGATCAAAACTGATTGGCTTTACTTTTGTAATATCTACAACTCCATCTGTAACCACACTCTCATCTGCTGAGATATTTACAATTTCTCCGATAAGGATTCCATTTTCAAAGCTCTTTACCTTGCATTCCATAACAAGAGGAAGTTCATCAATAAGCGGTGCATCCACAAATTCGCTCTTTGTAGCGTGAAAGCCTGCTTTTGTAAACTTATCAGGTATTTTCCTTCCGGATTCTATACCTACATAATCGCAAGGAATTACTTGTTCTTCTGTAGCCATACTGACAGTAAAGGCTTTTTTGACCTTCAGGTTATCTGTTGTTTTATGGTCTGAAAGACTGATGGTGATCTCCTTAAAATCAGTTGTGATGCCCCATGCAGCATTCATGGCATTAGGAACATCATTCTCATCATAAGTTCCGATAATTAGTACCGGCTGTGGGTACATGAGTGGTTTTGCACCAAAATTTACTCTGACCATTAGAAAGTCCTCCCGTTCTTATTTGTCTTCTCCAAGTTCCATTGCCGCATATCTTGCAAGGGCTTCTGGTGTCGCAACATAATAAGGTGTATTTTTATTTACCTTTGCAATAGCTGCCATATCATCATCTGTTAATACGAAATCAAAAATATCAAAGTTATCTCTGATATGGTCAGGATTCTTTGAACCCGGAATTACCACGTTACCACTTTGTACATGCCAGCGAAGAATTATCTGTGCATTACTCTTTCCATACTTCTTTGCAAGTTCTGTAAATACCGGTTCATTTACAAGATTCTTATCTCCATGTCCAAGCGGATACCATGCCATAAGTCCCATCTTCGTTTCAGCAAGTTTCTTCTTAAGTTCTGTCTGCGGAAAATAAGGATGTGCTTCTACCTGCACAACCTGAGGCTTGATTTCCATAGTATCAATAGCTTCCTGAATCAGTTCCTGAGAAAAATTTGAAAGACCGATTGCTTTTGCTTTTCCGGTTTTTACAGCCTTTTCAATGTTCTTATAGCCTTCACGCCAATTATCGGTTGGCTGGTGAAGGAATAAAAGATCTACATAATCGGTATCAAGACGAGCAAGCATTTCATCAACAGCTGTATCTTTTTCATAAACTGTTGGCCAAAGCTTTGATACGAGATAAATATCCTCTCTTGCAACACCACTTTTCTTGATGCCGCGTCCGGTTGCAGCTTCATTCATGTAAGCGTTAGCTGTATCAACGAGTCGTACACCGCCTCTAAGTGCCGATTCAACTGATTTCTCTGCTTCCTCAGGTGAAAGCATAAATACGCCGATACCTGCCATAGGCATCTTGTTTCCGTTGTTAAGTGTAAAATATTCCATTTGTTGTTCCTTTCTCTTCTTATTTTTCCGGAGACAGATTAGCTGTTACATCTCCGTCTCCAAGAATACTTTCCAGTTCATTCTGTGTAATATTATCTATATGCCCAAGCTTTGTAAAATTCCAAGAGTTCTTGTCATAATAGATTACAAATCTTTTACCCAGATATAAAATCAGGTCGCCATAGTCTGTATCAATTTGCTCTTCATTTGTGGGAAGTTCTGTAGGAAAATCTCCGACTTTTTCAAAATTTGAGAAGTCATGCATATCTATAGTAACCGATCCATTTGCAAGAAGCTCCTTTAATGCATCTACTGAACTGTTATCAGTCAATGTGGCTACAAGTTTGCAGCCATTTACTTCTATAATAAGTTTACTTATCTTATTTGTTCCTTCTTGTGAGTCATTGTTTTCACTTCTGATTCCGCAATATCTTCGTTTCCATCAGCATGTAATGTTTCTATTGCACTTGCTTGTTCTGCTGAAGTCACCATATCAATGCTAGACTTTTGGTTCTTTTATAGTGCGTTATATTCCTCATCAGATATCGCTTCAAACCATTCATTGCTTGTGTTCTCTCCCGGAACTGCTAATGAGATGTGAGAAAACCAGCTGTTCTTCTTAGCGCCATGCCAATGCTTTATATTTGGAGGAATCACAATAACTGTACCTTCTTTCAGTTCCTGTGCTGCCTTTCCTTCTTCTTGATACCAGCCTTCACCGGCAGTACAGATAAGAATCTGTCCACCACCTTTTTCTGCATGATGAATATGCCAATTGTTATAACATCCGGGTTCAAAAGTTACATTGACAAGTGGGAACTGACCATTTTTAGAGTCAGTGAGCGGATTAAGAAAACTGTTTCCCACGAAATACTGAGCAAAACCATCGTTAGGAGCTCCCTGCCCAAACATATTTGCATTATCAAAATCTTCTTTATTACTGTAGATCATTTGTCTTCACCCCTTCTCCATATACTTCCTTAGCAAGATTAAATACAGCCCACGCCTTAGGCCAGCCTGCATAAAAAGCTACATGTGTAATGAGTGCAGCTATTTCTTTCTGTGTCACACCATGATTCTTGGCATTCATGATATGATGCTTTAATGCATCTCCCACAAGCCCCTGTGCCATGATGGCTGTAACTGTAATCATACATCTTGTTTTTATATCAATATCTTCGTTATTCCAGTTTTCTCCGAAAAGTACATCATCATTAAAATGTGCAAACTCCGGTGCAAATTTTCCCAGCATATCTCTGCCTGCTGTTTGAACTATCTTCTTTTCCATAATTAATCTCCTAATTTATTTCAAATATTCTTCAAAGAAACTCTGCATCTTATCAAATGGAATTATATTCATCTGATCATACAGATCTGTATGACTGGCTCCCGGAATAATCAGAAGTTCTTTATTAGCTGTGTACTTGCTGTCTTTTGTCATGTCCTCATAAGCATCCTTTGACATATAACAGGAATGTGCTTTTTCTCCATGAATCATAAGAACTGCATTTCTGATTTCCTTTGAATAAGTAAATAGCCTTGTGTTCATAAGTGATGTTCCTGCGGTAGCATTCCAGCCATTATTGGAATTTAAGCTGCGAGGGTGATAACCTCTGTCAGTCTTATAATATGCGTGATAATCCTTTACAAAGTAAGGTGCATCTTCAGGAAGTGGATCCACTACACCACCTGCATGAGCATACTCACCAGTCTTATAATCAGCTGTTCTCTGATTGTTTACCACTATTCTTGCCTGATATCTGGCTTCCTCATTGTCCGCGGAATCAAAATATCCATTTCCGGCAACTCTAGACATATCATACATTGTAGATGTCACGGTTGCTTTTATACGTGTATCAAGACAAGCAGTCTGTAGCGCCATGCCACCCCATCCGCAAATACCAATGATACCGATTCTCTCTGAATCCACAGTATCTTGAACGGAAAGGAAATCTACAGCCGCCTGAAAATCTTCCACATCAATATCCGGACTGTGCATATCTCTTGGAAATCCTCCTGATTCACCGGTAAAAGAAGGATCAAAAGCGATAGTTAAGAAACCTCTTGTTGCCATTTCCTGAGCATAAAGACCGGAAGATTGTTCCTTCACCGCCCCAAAAGGTCCTGAAACAGCAATAGCAGGTAACTTTTCAATAGCATCCTTCGGTATGAACATATCTGCCGCAAGTGTAATGCCAAAGTGATTTACAAATGTCACTTTTTTATGATCTACTTTTTCATTTCGGGGATAAACCTTATCCCATTCTGTTGTAAGATTAAGATTCTCTGTTTTTATCATTTCTCTTTTTATCTCACTTTCCCATCTTTATAGTGATGCTCTGAAAATGTCAGCAATATCTTTCTCAAGAAGTGGAGCCCATGCATTTTCAAGACCTTCGTTTTCTGCTACATGATGAGCCATCTCATCAATACGGTTCTCATCAATTCCTACTTCCTGCAAATGCATAGGAATATTAATTGACTCAAAGAACTTATATGTAGCATCAATTGCTTGATTTGCAATGTCAAACTTATTTTGATTTGAGTCTATTCCAAATACATTTATGCCATATTTTACAAAACGATCTACTGTTTTTTCACTTAATATATGCTTCATCCATCTTGGAGTGATAATCGCAAGTCCCTCACCATGAGTAATATCATAGTAAGCTGAAAGAGCATGCTCCATTCCATGGCAAGGCCACCCTGACTGGCTGTTGCCAAGAGAATAAATTCTGTTACATCCGTATGTACAGCAAAGCATCATCTCTGCCCTTGCTGTATAATCTTCAGGATTCTCCAGACACTTCTTAGTATTTATCATAAGACTCTTTAAAGCACCTTCCATGAAACTATCATTAAGAAGTGTGGAATCCTCACAGAAATATTGCTCCATTATGTGATTCATGGCATCAGCACATCCTGCCGCTGTTTGTTTTTTTGAAACTGTAAAGGTATAGGTAGGATCAAGGAATGATACAGCCGGATAAAGAAGCGGATCTACATATCCGATTTTGTCATTGGTTTCAGTTCTTGATATAACTCCGCCCGGATCATATTCACTACCGGTTGCTGCAAGTGTGATAATATCCACAATCGGAAGTGCTGTCTGTGCTTTCACTTTGTAAGAAATCAAATCCCAAGGATCACCGGCGTACTTTGCACCGGCTGCAATAGCTTTAGAACAATCCAGTACACTTCCTCCACCTACGGAAAGAATGACATCAACGTCATTTTCCTTGCATAGTTTCACACCCTCAAGTACACTTGGATCATATTTCGGATTTGGCTGAATTCCTGAAAGCTCCACGATTTCAAAATCCTTAAGAAGTTCTTTTACTTTGTCATAAAGACCAATCTTTTTAATGCTTCCGCCACCATAGGTCAAAAGCACCTTTTTTCCATACTTGTTCATAACTTCAGGAAGTTTTTCTACTACTCCCTGACCAAAAATTAATTTTGTTGGTGTACAATACTCAAAATTTTTCATGTTTTCTCCTCCTTACTCTTTCTGTTCTTTAGCATCCAGATACTTGATAACCTTGGCAGGAACACCGCCTACAACTGCATAATCTGGCACATCTTTTGTAACAACTGCTCCGGCAGCAACAACAGCATATTCGCCAATCGTTACACCCGGACATATAGTCACATTCATGCCAAGCCAGGCATTCTTTTTCACAAGTACTTTTCCATAGGTATACTTTGAGTGACGTTCATTCATATCGTGATTGATGGTTGCAATACGAAGCCCCGGTGCTGACATTACGCCATCTTCAAATTCAATTCCGCCTGATGCGGAAAGAATTGCTGAATGATTAGTAAATACATTCTTTCCAAACTTTACTCTGTTTCCAAAATCACAGATAAACGGAGTAAGAATCCTTACATCATCAAGCTTCCTACCAAAAAGTTCTTCTAAGTATTCAACGTACTTTGGATCATCCGGCATACATGCATTTGCTTTTGCACAGAGAGTTCTTGCACGCATCATCTCATCTACTGCATCTTTAAAATATGGCTCATTGATATAAGTAGGACCGCCCTGATCCATGAGTTCATATACATATCCTTTTTCGTAATCCATAAAAAACCTCCTACATCAATCCATTAGACCTAAGCCAGCTTTCAATCTGAGCATCGGCTCTTGCGACATTGCTTCCGTTAATAGGAAGCCCCTTCTTTACATCTGCTCCAGAACAAAGCTTCTTAATATCAGCTTCACTAGATCCCATGCCACTTCCCTCATTTGTACAGAAAGGAAGAATTGTCTTTCCTGTAAAATCAAATGAATCAAGGAATGTAAAAACAGCCATCGGCATTGTTCCCCAATAATTTGGGTACCCAAGAATTATAGTATCGTACATATCTATACTTTCCGGCATAGATACCAGTTCCGGTCTTGCGTCACTGTTTTTATGTGCTTTTGCTTCCTCAATGCAGGTGTTATAATCCTTTGCATAAGGTGTTTTCATTTCAATCTTAAATATATCTGTGCTAATTCTGCCCTTGATTTTTCCGGCAATGACTTCTGTGTTTCCAACCTCGATATATTGCATAGAGCCACCAAAATAGTTTTCACCTGCTCTTGAAAAAAACGCCAATAATGTCTTTGTCATGTTTCCAACCTCCTTAATCTTTTTTAATTTCCTCAGCATCCCATCTAAGGACACCCGTTTTTACTGCTTCTTCATATCTGGATATCTTGTAATTAAGTCTGTCCATAGTAGCCTGATATTTATCAAGTTTTTTCTGTAATTCAACACGAACGTCCATCAAAAGGTCTCGTCTTGCTTTGATGGTCTCATCACCATCCTGAAAGAGTCTTACATACTCTATCAGCATTTCAACCGGAACTCCGGCACTTCTCATACAGACAGCGTTCTCAACCCATTTAATGTCTTGCACAGAGTAATCACGAATGCCACCTTTTGTACGATTAACCTTCGGGATTACACCAACATTTTCATAGTAGCGCAGTGTATCAGGAGTAAGATTAAATTTTTCACATACTTCCTTAATTGTCATGGCATTTCTCCTTTAAATCAATTTGTTTTTTGGTATCTTACATCTATACTATACTCCTTGGAGTTAACTCCAAGTCAATAGTTTTTAAAAAATAGATAAACTGTAAAATGTGAGAGATATATCATATTTCAGCTTAATTTTATAGCTCTCATTTTTGCATTTTCATCTGTTTAGCCTTCTGTTTTTACTTTCTTACTGATATCTCTGTTCTCATCACTAACTGAAAGGGAATATAGCGTTATGATTTTGTTTGTGTTTTTATTCAGTTAATATTATGCAATTTACTGAAATAACATCGGCTCAGCCAATAATATTTATTTATAAAATGCAGATTTCTTGACTTTTAAAAAAAATGTATTAGTATATCATTATTTAAATAATACAAATAAGTAGTATAGAAAGGTGAAAGCTTACAATGGATTATAAGGAAGAAGTAACCAGTAAATGTATTTATTTTAATATGAGAGTTATTTGTGAAAAAGCAGGTGTTAATTATTCTACTTATCGGGGATGGAAGAATAATGGCAGAGGCTTTTCTCAGAAAAAAGCAAAGGCTCTTTATGATGCTATGAAGAATGTAATGGTGAGTGTTTAAGAATAGATAAATGTATGGGGGAGGTCATCTATGAAATACTATTTAGGAATAGATGTAGGAAGTACAACAGTTAAATTATATTTAACTGACGAAAATAATCAGTGTCTTTATTCCAATTATCAGAGACATTTCTCTGATGTTAGAAAGACAATTTATGATTTATTAAAAGAACTTAAAGAACAGTTTGGAGATATAGAAGTATTTGTCAGTATGACAGGATCCGGTGGATTATCATTAGCAAGTAAGATGAATATTGATTTTGTTCAGGAAGTTATTGCCTGTACAAAGACAGTAGAGAAGTATATTCCACGTACTGATGTAGTCATTGAACTTGGTGGAGAAGATGCTAAAATCACTTATTTTGAAGGATCGCTGGAGCAAAGAATGAATGGAACATGTGCCGGAGGTACCGGGGCATTCATTGACCAGATGGCGTCATTATTACAGACTGATGCTTCAGGTTTAAATGCATTAGCAAAGAATGCAAAGACAGTTTATCCAATCGCATCAAGATGCGGTGTTTTTGCGAAAACAGATGTTCAGCCATTAATTAATGATGGTGTTTCTAAAGAAGATATTGCGATTTCTATATTTCAGGCGGTTGTTAATCAAACAATTTCAGGACTTGCCTGTGGCAAACCGATTAGAGGAAATGTTGCTTTCTTAGGGGGACCTCTTTACTTTTTAGATGCTTTAAGAGATCGTTTTATTGAGACGCTTAATTTAAAGGATGATGAAATTATTTTCCCTGATAATTCTCAGCTTTTTGTTGCTATGGGGGCTTGTTTGGAAGCAAAAGAAAAGGTAGAAGAAGGAAAGACTTTAACGTCTTTAATTCATTCTTTAGAATCAATTGCTTTAGAAAAAACTGAGTTATCTAATGTTTTAGAGCCTCTCTTTTCTAATCAGGAAGAATTAGAGTCTTTTAGAAAAAGACATCATGAACATATGACTTTAAAACGTGATTTAAGTACATATAAAGGAGATGTATATCTTGGTATAGATGTTGGTTCAACAACGTCTAAAGTTGTTTTAACGGATAAAGAAGGAGCTATTCTTTATTCATTCTATAATTCTAATCAGGGAAATCCATTACAGCTGATTATTAATTTAATGAAAGATATTTATAAGATGCTTCCAAATGGCTGTAGGATTGCAAAAGCGGGGGTTACCGGTTATGGTGAATCATTGATTAAAGCCGCCTTAAAAGTAGATTATGGTGAAGTAGAGACTATTGCTCATTATACAGCGGCTAAAGCATATGAAAAAGATGTTGACTTTATCTTAGATATTGGCGGTCAGGATATGAAAGCTATCAGTATTAAAGATAATGTTATTCAGAATATTTCTTTAAATGAAGCCTGTTCAGCAGGCTGTGGATCTTTCTTAGAAACATTTGCGAAATCATTAGGATATAAGATAGAAGAATTTGCTTCACTTGCATTACAATCACAGCATCCTATTGATTTAGGATCAAGATGTACGGTCTTTATGAATTCTAAAGTAAAACAGGCGCAAAAAGAAGGTGCTTCAGTAGAAGATATTTCTGCCGGGTTATCGTATTCAGTTATTAAGAATGCTCTTTATAAAGTTATTAAATTAAGATCTAAAGAAGATATAGGAACACATGTTGTTGTACAGGGAGGAACTTTTTATAATGAAGCGGTATTAAGAGCTTTTGAGAAAGAAACCGGTATTGGAGCTGTAAGACCTGATATTGCCGGATTAATGGGTGCTTATGGTATGGCACGTATTGCGATTGAAAATGATGATCTGGCAGGATCAACATTATTATCTTTAGAAGAACTGGAAAAACTGACTTATGAAAATGAGATGAGGAATTGTGGTAAATGTACAAATAACTGTATGCTGACAATTACTTCATTTAACGATGGCAGAGAATATATATCCGGTAATAGATGTGAAAGAGGAGCTAATCTTCCATTAACATCTAAACTATTACCTAACTTATTTGATTATAAATATAAGCGTATCTTCAATTATCGTCCATTAATGCCAAAAGATGCTAAAAGAGGAACAGTTGGGATACCAAGAGTTTTAAATATGTATGAGAATTATCCGTTCTGGTTTACTTTCTTTACAAACTTAAAATTCAGAGTTGTCTTATCAGCACGTTCATCAAAAGCTATCTATGAGAAAGGAATAGAATCTATTCCCAGTGAAAGTGCCTGTTATCCGGCAAAATTAGCACATGGACATATTGAGAATCTGATTGCCAGAAAGATTAACTTTATCTTCTATCCATCTGTTGTTTATGAAAAGCTTGAATATGAAGATGCCGGTAATCATTATAATTGTCCAATTGTAGGAAGCTATCCGGAAGTGATTAAGAATAATGTAGATAATATTCAAAAAGAACATATTAATTTTAAAAATCCATTTATTTCTTTAAATAATCCTAAAACATTATTTAATGTTCTTAAAGACTCACTTAAAGAATTTAATATTACTGATCAGGAAATGCACTTAGCAATTGATAAAGCTTATGAAGAATTAGGCAGAATGCGTGCAGATATTAAGGAGCAGGGAAAACTGGCACTGGAATATATGAGAGCTAATGATAAGAAAGGGATTGTTTTAGCAGGCAGACCTTATCATGTAGATCCGGAGATTAATCATGGGATTGCTGATCTGATCACAGGGGAAGGTTTTGTAGTATTAACAGAGGATGCCATTGCTTCCTTAAATGATGAGCATGTAAAACTAAGAGTTGTTGATCAATGGACTTATCATTCAAGACTTTATCGTGCCGCTCAGTATGTTTCTACTCAGGAAGATCTTGAACTTGTTCAGTTGACTTCATTTGGATGTGGTCTAGATGCAGTAACCAGTGATCAGGTTGCTGAATTATTACAGGCTAGAGGTAAGATTTATACCTTGATTAAGATTGATGAAGTATCTAATTTAGGACCGATCAGAATACGTATCAGATCTCTAAAAGCAACAGTGAATAAGGAACGTCAGCCATTATGTTTAGAAAATCATTATGAGCCTCCGATTGTTCCATTCACTAAGAAGATGAAAGAAGAGGGATGGACTATTCTATGCCCACAGATGTCACCTATCCATTTTCAGTTTGTAGAAACCGCAATGAGAGAAGAAGGATATAATTTTGAAGTTCTTCCATCAGTAGATAAAGGAGCAGTTGAAAATGGCTTGAAGTATGTTAATAATGATGCATGTTATCCTAGTATTTTAGTAACAGGACAGATGATGGAAGCATTAAAGAGCGGTAAATATGATATTAATAAGACTGCTTTAATGATTTCTCAGACAGGTGGAGGATGCCGAGCAACAAATTACATTGCTTTTATCAGAAAAGCATTAAAAGATGCTCATTTAGAACATATACCTGTTATTTCTGCCAATCTTTCCGGCTTAGAGTCTAATCCGGGCTTTAAGATTACCTATAAGCTGGCAAAAAAAGTGGTTATTGGAGCAATGTATGGAGACCTGTTTATGAGAGTTCTTTATCGTGTACGTCCTTATGAAAAAGAAAAAGGATCTGCCAATGCTTTATATCGGTCATGGGTAGAAAAATGTCAGGAAAATGTTAAAAATGGCTCTATGAGACAATTTAAGAAGAATGTCTATCACATTGTTCATGATTTTGATCATTTACCGTTATTAGATATTAAGAAACCAAGAGTTGGTTTGGTAGGAGAAATATTAGTTAAGTTCCATCCAACTGCTAATAATGATATAGTCAGCATCATAGAAAATGAAGGTGCTGAAGCAGTGATGCCGGATCTGATCGATTTCTTCCAGTATTCATTCTATAATGCTAATTATAAGAAAGAACATTATGATGGAACATGGAAAGGACAGATGTTAGGAAATCTGGCGATTAAGTTTGTTGATTTCTTAAGAAGAGATATGATTAAAGCCTTACAGGAATCTTCACGCTTTACTCCTCCTCATCCTATTAAAGAAATGGCAAAGAATGCAGCAGAAGTAGTTTCATTAGGAAATCAAACAGGAGAAGGCTGGTTCTTAACAGCTGAAATGATTGATTTAATTAATGAAGGAGCTTCAAATATTGTCTGTATGCAGCCATTTGCCTGTCTTCCCAATCATGTTACAGGAAAGGGTGTTATTAAAGCATTAAGGCATAAATATCCACAGTCTAATATTGTAGCAATTGATTATGATCCCGGAGCATCGGAAACAAATCAGCTTAATAGAATAAAGCTGATGCTCTCAACTGCTTTTAAGAATATGGAAAACAAATCTGAAGATAAAGAATTAACGGATTTAGATAAACGTATTGAAGAAGTGTTTGGAGTATTATAAAAAGAGTCTGTCAATAAAGAGTATCTACTTATTTAGATAAGAAATCTAAATAAGTGAGGTGCTTTTTATTTTAAATATTGTAACAATTATCTAAACACACTCATCTTTATTCAACTTTAAATGATATTTTCAAAAATAGAAAATAAAGTTATTTTTATTGTATTAGAAAGCGGTTACAACTAAAATATAGATAAGACGATAAAATAAAGGAGGTTTATTTATGAAGATTAAAAAGATTTTTATCGCACTGATTTTTATGATCGGTATGTCAATAAGTCAGATCTCACCATCACTGGCTTATAAAGACTATAAGTTTAATGAAGGAGGCAAACAGCTTTATACTGCCTATATTGATGAATTAGCTAAGAATACTGCTGATAATGATGCATTAGAAGCAAATCTGCTTAATCAGGCAGAACAGTATTCTAATCTTGATTATGCAGTCATGAAGAATATAGGTAAGAAATGGAATGAATTATTTTCTAAGAACTGGAAAAGATATACATTCAAATGGGATAAAAATGTTCATAATGCAACTGCGGATGAATTAAAAACAAGCGGCATTAAAGATAGTGAGAAACATGCTTTTGTATGTCTGGGATTCCAGTTAAAAGATGGAGAAATGCTTGATGAATTAAAAGGAAGATGTGAAACGGTAGCAGCGGCAGCTCGTTTATATCCTAAGACTAAGATTTATGTTTCCGGTGGAGCTACGGGACCTAATAACCCTAATCAGCATACTGAAGCAGATCTTATGAAAGATTATCTTGTGAATGTATGTCATATTGATGAAAAACGTATTTTTACAGATCCTCGTGCTATGACAACTGTACAGAATGCAGAGAATACATTTGATATGTTAAAGAGAGACAAGATTGAATCTATTACAATCGTAACGAGCGGTTATCATACAAGAAGAGGAACATTGCTTTATTATGCAGAATCTCAGATGTATGAACAGGGCAGAGGTTATAAGTGTGATATTATAGGTAATCTTGGCTATTATTTAGAAAAAGATGGTAAAGAAAAACCATTAGAACCGGCTTTACATGCAGCTAGAAGTTTAAAACAGATTCTAGGCTTGCCACAGACTACAACAACTGAAGTGACAGTAAAGAATAATCAAATGATCTATAGTGAAGGTGATAAGCTTGATTTAACTATTACAGCTATTAAATTAGGACAAAAAACAGAAATTAAAGATTATAAGGTATCCGGATATGATTCTAAAACAGCCGGCAGACAGGTAATAAAAGTAACATATAAGGTAGATGGAAAAGAACAGACATCAGAAGTGGAAGTCTTTGTTAAGTATAAATTCTTAACAGATGAACAGGTATTTGATAAGACTCATCCTAAAGATATAGTTATTAAAACAAATGGAGCATTAGAAAAACTGACAGGTGTTTATTTAGATAATAAGATATTAGATAAGAAATCTTATACTCTCGCAAAAGGAAGTACAATACTGACTTTAAAGAAAGAACTGTTATCTAAGTTATCTAATGGTAAACATACTGTTAAGCTTGTCTATGGTAAAGAAGATAAACTGGATATGGAAATAGTAATTGCTCCTAATGCCGCTAAGGCAAGAGAAGAACAGAAAAAGATTGATGCTAAAAAAGGCAAGACATCTCAAACACAAGATAATACAAAGGCACCGGGTAAAACAGATACAAGTGATCATACATCTATAATAGCGGTTATGATTGCATTATTATCATCACTGGCGGCTATCTTTATCTTAAAGAAAAGAGTAAATTAAGCTTAATTTTAAAATAGAATAAAAGAATTAAATGAAATCCTCCCGGATAGGTATGATACTTATAGGGAGGTTTTTATTGTCTTAAGTAAATGTTAAAATTTATGATAAATATCAGAATAATATATGTTATAGTGTGTGAGAAGTATAAATATTGAAAAGAGCAGGAGGATTTATATATTGAAGAAGATAAAAGAAGTTATCGTGGTTGAGGGAAAGACTGATACGGCTGTGTTAAAACAGTTATATGATGTAGAAACAATAGAAACAAATGGCAGTGCATTAAATGATATGACAATAGAACTTATTAAGACAGCTGCCAAAACAAGAGGTGTTATAGTATTGACAGATCCTGATTATCCGGGAATGAAGATTAGAAATAAGATTGTCAACGAAATACCTCTTGTAAAACATGCTTTTGTAGATAAGAAAGATGCGATTGGGAAAAAGAAATTAGGTATTGCGGAAGCAAGAAAAGAAGCTATTATAAAGGCATTAGAACAGTGTGTAGAATTTAAGGAATATGAAAATACCCTGACATGGTCTGAATTTATTGATTTAGACATTATTAATAATAAAATAAGAAGAGAATATCTTTATCATTATTTTCATTTAGGATATGGTAATAATAAGACATTATTTAAAAGACTTAATATGGTAGGTATTACAAAAAAAGATATTCTTAGAGCATTAGAAAAGTAAATATAAAAGATGAGGTTCCGTATACTACAGAACCTCATCTGCTTTTTTATCTCTCGTGGTCTCTGTCTTGATTAAATATCTCAATAACTTTTAATTCTCCTTTATAGTTTTTTATACATAATTCATAATAACAAGGCTTTTTTTCATTTTCACGATAAGGTTTAAAGGTAGGATCGTTACCATCAATAAGAATAGCTCCCAGTATATATCTATAGCTACTGTCAATATATTTATATGATATTCCATCTTCATCTCTTCTCATAAAGTATTCCATTGTATGTTCATCAGAATAGAAATTTTTAACTCGTGACTTAGCTTCCTCACTCGTAAAATTATAAGTGAACACCTTGAAGTTATCGTAGCTTTTATTTGAACGCTCTTTCTGATAATTCAGCTCTTTTCTTAGCTTTTCATCAGGCTCCTGAAGGAGAGACTTGGCAATCTTGACATTGCCTTCTTTCATCGCCTGAAGAAAGTTAATGGCTGTAGCCTTATAGGCTTTCATGGTATGAATATCATACTTCTTTCCTATCACGATACCCTCTATGGTCTTTCCGTCAGCCTTGAGTTTATTAGGATCTGATGGCTTTGCTGAGCATCCTGTCATAAAAAGTGATAAAATTATTAAATATATAAATGATTTTAGTATTCTTTCTTTATTCTCTTCCATCATCATAGTCCTGATTAAAGATCTCTACAACCTTTAATGCTCCCTTATAGTTAGCGACAGATATTGAATATCCTGCCTCTTTTTCATTGTGTCTGTACTTGAAAGTTGGATCTGTTCCCTCTATATGTATATCACATAGGTAGTATATGTAAGTGTCATCTATATATTTCTTAGCAGATTTCTGTGCGTCATTAATTAGCTTCTGTTTTTTTCCTTTATTATCCGTAGATGTATAGACTTTCTTTTCTCTTTTCATGAATCCTTCGTTTGTAGTTGCAACGGAATGATGGTCCCTAACTCTTTTTTTTGCTTCTTCGCTTGTGAAATCATAGAAGAAAATCTTAAAGTTGTCATAGTGCTTGTTTGAATTTTCCGGAAGGTAGAAGAGCTGGTATCTTATAGTCTCATCAGGCTCCTGAAGGAGAGACTTGGCAATCTTGACATTGCCTTCTTTCATCGCCTGAAGAAAGTTAATGGCTGTAGCCTTATAGGCTTTCATGGTATGAATATCATACTTCTTTCCTATCACGATACCCTCTATGGTCTTTCCGTCAGCCTTGAGTTTATTAGGATCTGATGGCTTTGCTGAGCATCCTGTCATAAAAAGTGATAAAATTATTAAATATGCTGTTTTTTTCATAGTTTATTCCCTCACGACTTTTCCCTTATTTACTGTAATATTAATCTGTTCATAATGTTTTTTTACAGCCTCGTCTCTTGTACTATTAAGCTCTTTGACTTGTATATAATAATAGTAAGTAATATTGGCTATTCTGAAGTCATTTTTTGCTTCATCTTCTTTATAGTAGCCTCCTCCTGCCCAATGGAAGTCATGAGCAACTGCCACATCTCCTCTCTTTCCCAGGAATCTCCATACGATATTTCTTCCTATTCTATCAGCTAGTTTTGCTCTATTGCTGTAGTTGGTAGGATCATCACAGTTTCCGTCATTTCCTCTAAATGTGAAATACTTAGGATCTGTATGTGTAAGCCTTCCCCATCCTATTTCTTTGAATTTTGCATAAGTAGAATGAGCGATATAATCCGTTGCAGTATGAAAGGCTATACCAAAAGCATAGGCTTTTTTTGCCGTCTGTTTTACTGAATATCTGATTGATTCTCGGGTGTATCACATCCCTGAACATATTAATTATGTTCTGCTTAGAGCGTGAGCTGGCTCCTGCTCCTGCACTTGAGGAGATACTTCGGTAGTCTTTGCCCTTTCCGTATTCATTCGCAATCTTAATCAGCATTCTGTAGCATGAGAGAATGTTTACGTCTTCTTTCCCATGGTTGACATTCTGTAAGCAGCCGATATCTTTTTGATAGCCGATAAACTGTTTTCTTTTGTGACTACGACATAATCTTTCTTTTCGCTGTTATTTTTGCCATAAAGTGGCGAAGAGGTTATCTGAGCGACTAAAAGAATGATTGCAGTCATAAAAGCTAAGATTCTTTTTCTTATCACTCCTCCTCTTTATTTCATGATACTCTTATTATATATAGTTTGTAAAGGCTTTCAGCTTTAATTTTGTTAATATACTAAATAATCATGTTTTAAATGAGGAATATAAGTTATATTATGAGAGTGATATATTGTATAATATAGTCAGAAAGATATATTGCTAAGTCGGCTTTTGTACTTTTTATTTGTCTTATACTTCAGCTTAGTATAGATATAAAAATAAAATACAAAGAAGATCAGAAATATTTTAAAAATCTTACTCTGCTAACAATCTCTATTATAATATGTCAGATTATTTTTTACATAATCGTTTTTCATCTTTTGGATTGTTTATATAATTGTCCAATTATTAGTTAATATTGCATATAAAAATAGTATTATCAGATAATCTGATAATACTATTTCTCTTTTAATAAAAAGCCGCGTTTATCAAGGGATTCTTTTATTCTTATCATTGTCTGAGGATCATTATAGCTTATTGTATGTAAATGAACACCGTCAGTAAGAGTACTTAAAGGCTGTGCCTTTCCTTTATTGAACTTGTCCATGAATAAGGAGACATCATAGCGTGAAGATATATGCAGATTAGCTTTTATTTCTCCATATACAGGATGCTCCACAATAACATTATCAATACACCCTCCTAAGTCAACAATCATATTCATTTCTTCTTCTATTGAATCCCGATGATGCTTAACCGCAATAGTTTTTTTATGACCTGTCTGTTTTTCTATGATATATCCTCTAGGGGTTGCTATAATCTTATGACCTGAAGCTCTTAATAGAGCGACATCTCCTACAATAATTTGTCTGGATACATTGAAATGTTTAGCTAGAAAGGAGGCGGAAAGAGGTTTATCTGACTGTCTGATAAGTTTTAGTATTTTTTCTTTTCTCTCTTTATTTATCATGATGATCACCTTTTTTATTATAAAAGACTTTTGATATAAAGACAAGAATAGTATTCTTTTCATTTCTATCTAAAAATGTTATTCTTTATAAGAAGAAGGTTATCTATGAAAAATATTGCAGAGCATACAAAATATTTATTAAATAAATATCATATTAAGGTATTAAAAAAATATGGACAGAATTTCTTAACAGATATGAATATTCTTAAACAAATTGCTTCAAGTGCCGCACTTACTAAAGAAACATCAGTCATTGAAATTGGTCCGGGATTAGGCGGACTGACAGAAATTTTATGCCAAGAAGCGGGAGAGGTATTTGCCTATGAGATAGATCAGAGAATGATTGATATTTTAAATCATGAATTAGAATATGATAATTTGACTGTTATTGGTCATGACTTTATGAAAGAAGATATGCATAATCTTGATATTCATTATCAGGATATAGTAGTTGTCAGTAATCTTCCTTATTATATTACAACTGATATTATTACTAAGATTGTAACAAGTGATTTACCTATTCGTACCTTAATAGGATTAATCCAAAAAGAAACTGCTTTAAAGATGACCGGTAATTATAAAAATGCTTTATCATTAATGATAGAATATATTGGCTCAATAGAGTATTTATTTACTGTCAGCAGGGATGTTTTTATTCCTGTTCCTCATGTAGATAGTGCTGTTATTAAAATAGAGAAGGAGAGAGTTATTAGTAAAGAACTTATAGAGCTTCTAAAATTATCTTTTCAGCAAAGAAGAAAGACTATTGGTAATAATTTGAAAACATTTATTTCTAAAGAAGAATTATTGGCATTAGGAATTGACAGCAGTAAAAGGGCAGAGCATCTTCATTTAGATGAATTTATTAAGATCAATGAAAGAAGGAAAAAGTTATGAAGATAAGAGCTTTCGCAAAAATAAATTTAGCTTTAGATGTAGTTGGAGAAAGAGAAGATGGTTATCATGAATTAAATATGATTATGGCACCGCTGAAACTTCATGATTTAATCAATATTGAAATTATTGATTCCGGTATACAGATTTCTACTAACTCCTATAAGATTCCTGTTGATCAAAGAAATATTATGTATAAGGTTGCTCAGGCTGTTATTGATCATTATCATTTAAAGCAGGGAGTGAAGATACATTGTATTAAACATATTCCTTCTCAGGCCGGATTAGCCGGAGGAAGTGCTGATGGTGCCGCTGTTATCAAAGCTATGAACAGATTGTTTAATCTTCGTATGAGTTATAATGATATGGTTTCTCTTACTAAATCTATTGGTGCAGATATTCCTTTTTGTATTTATAATCATTTAGCCGTTGTGACAGGAATAGGAGAAAAGCTTGAATTTATTGATACTTATTTTAATGCTTATTTCTTATTAGTTAAACCTAAAAAAGGTGTTTCTACCAAGAGATGCTTTGCATCATTAGATATGGATAAGGCAGTACATCCTGATATTAATAAGCTGGCGGATTGTTTAAGAATAAATGATTATCAGGGAGTTGTTTCATGTCTTAATAATACTTTAGAAGAACCAAGCTTTAAGATTGTAAATGATATTAAAGATATTAAGGATAAGATGCTGGAATTAGGATTTGATGGAGCATTAATGAGTGGTAGCGGAAGCTGTGTATTTGGTATTACTCAATCAGAAGATATATTAGAGAAAGGATTCTCTTATTTTAAAGGCAAGTATCCTTTTGTTCGAAGAACAGAGTTACTAAATAGTTAGCACTTCATAAGAAGTGTTTTTTATATAGGATTCTTATTGCTTTTATAAGCAGTGATTGATATGATATCACAGGTGAATACCATAATTTATATAAAAGGGGGATATTATGGATTTAATTTACAATGTTGAAGATAAGCCTGCTTTAGGACAGCTTATAGCTTTTGCGGTTCAGCAGCTGCTGGCGATTATGGCAGCAACACTTGCAGTACCTGTTATTGTTGGTCATGGCATGAGCGTTGCCGCAGCATTATTTGGTGCAGGGGTAGGAACTTTAGTTTATTTGTTTTTTACTAGAGGAAAGAGTCCGGTATTCTTAGGTTCATCATTTGCTTTCTTAGGATCTATGTCGGCTGCTTTTGCCGGCAGTGCTTCTATGCAGGCAGGTTATTTAGGACTTATTGTCGGAGCATTTTTTGCCGGTTTTGTTTATGTAGTGATTGCTTTTATTGTTAAGAAAGTTGGTGTTGCATGGATTGAAAAGCTTATGCCGGCGGTTGTGATTGGACCGACAGTATCAATTATCGGATTATCATTGGCATCTAATGCAGTTCGTGATTTACTGACAGGTAGTGTCAAAGTCATGGTTAAAGGAGAAAGTGTTGCTTTAGCTCATCCGTTAATATGTTTATTATGTGGCTTAACAGCATTATTTGTAACTATGCTTTGTTCAACATATGGAAAGAAGTCTATGCGTCTGATTCCATTTATTTATGGGATATTAGCAGGTTATGGCATTTCTGTGATCTTTACGATAGTCGGCTATTGTTTTCATATAGATGCTTTAAAAGTTATTAATTTTAATGTTTTTAATAGTTTGTTTCCAAACGGAAGAATTGCTTTAAAAAGCTTTGTATCTTTTCCTGATTTTACATTCTTACAAATAAAGAATGGTTTCAGCCAGTTTAATGTATCTTATTTAGGAACTATTTTTGCTGCTTATGTTCCTGTTGCTTTTGTCGTATTTGCTGAACATATTGCCGATCATAAGAATATTTCATCAATCATTAACAGAGATTTATTAAAAGAGCCGGGATTACATCGTACCTTAATGGGAGATGGTGTAGGTTCAATGATAGGAGCCTTCTTTGGCGGATGTCCAAATACTACATATGGTGAATCAGTTGCCTGTGTTGCCTTAACTCGTAATGCTTCAGTAGCTACCATTAAAGCAGCCGCCATTGCCGCCATAGTTATTTCATTTTTAAATCCTTTTGTTGCTTTTGTTAATTCTATTCCTTCATGTGTTATGGGTGGAGTATGTATGGCACTTTATGGATTTATTGCTGTATCAGGATTAAAGATGATTCAGCATATTGATTTAGGTGACAATCATAATTTATATGTTGTTTCAGTTATCTTAATAGCCGGTATCGGCGGATTAACAATTTCTTTTGGTACTGTTACCTTAACTGAAGTTGCTTGTGCCTTAATCTTAGGTATTATTACTAATAAAATGCTAAGTTATAAACATATCTAGAATATAACCTTTAATTTTTACTTAATCTTTGTTAGAATGGTAGCCGAAGGAGATATAAAATATAATTATATTAGCCTGTCGGTAAGCAATTTATATACCGAAAAGTAATGATTAATTATCTGAATGTGTTATTAGAGGTTATACAATGAAGCAATACCTGATTATGCTATGGTTAAAAGCATAAAAACCATATATTTAAGCAAGTAGTCAAGAAGGGGACAAAAATGAAAAACGACAACAAAATTACTTTATTCTCATTATCTGCAAGCAAGAAGTTAACTTTAGATATTGCAGATATATTAGGTGTAGAAGTAGGAGATTCTATAGTTCATCACTTTGCTGATGGAGAAATTCTTGTTGAAATAGGAGAATCAGTAAGAGGAAAGGATGTTTTTATTGTACAGTCTACAAGTAATCCTGTTACTGAAAACTTAATGGAGATTCTTGTTTTAGCAGATGCTTTAAAAAGAGCTTCCGCTCGTGAAATTACAGCAGTTATTCCTTATTTTGGATATGCCAGACAAGATCGTAAGGCAAAACCGAGACAACCTATTACAGCTAAGCTGGTTGCTGATCTTTTAACTGTTACCGGAATAAAGCGTGTAGTTACTATTGATTTACATGCTCGTCAGATTCAAGGTTTCTTTAATATTCCGGTAGATGAAATGCAGGCATTACCATTAATATGCCGATATTTTAAAGATAAGCATATTGACGACTTATGTATTGTATCACCTGATCATGGCGGTGCTACAAGAGCCAGACAGATGTCAGAGTATTTTGATTGTCCAATTGCGATTATTGATAAAAGAAGACCAAAACCGAATGTTGCTGAAGTTATGGGTATTATTGGCGATGTTTCAGGTAAGAACTGTATCCTTATTGATGATATGATTGATACCGGAGGAACAATTTGTGCAGGTGTTGATACCTTAATAGAAAAAGGAGCAAAAGATGTTTATATTGCCTGTACACATGCTGTCTTAAGTCATCCGGCAGTAGAAAGACTTCAGAACTCAAAAGCAAAAGAAATTGTTATTACGGATACAATCGCATTACCTGAACAAAAGAAAATTGACAAGATCAGTATTGTAACTGTTGCTGAACTTCTTGCTCATACAATTGAAAATATTGAAAATGATTTACCGGTTTCTGATGTTTTCAAACAATATAATATGGAATAATAGAAAATCACTTCTTATGGATAATTGTCCGGAGAAGTGATTTTATTAGTTATTTAAATAATAGAATGAGTTATTTTCTTTAGGATATCTTGTTTTTATGATAGTATAGAAAAAGAAAGAAGGTTAGGTTTATGTATTTTAATACACATACTCATTTAAACAGTCCGGAACAATATCCTGATAGACATTTATATATTCAGCATTGTCTGCAAAGAGGGATAGAAAAGCTATGTGTTGTAGGATATGATGTAGAATCATCAAAACTTGCTGTAGCAATAGCTCATGAATATCCACAGGTTTATGCGGCAGTAGGTATTTCACCTAATGACTGTGAGAATACGACAGAAGAGGATATGAAGATAATAGATAAACTGGCAAATGATGATAAGGTTATAGGTATTGGAGAAACAGGCTTAGATTATTATTATGATGTTCCTAAAGACAAGCAGAAAGAAGTCTTTTTAGGGCATATTGAAATTGTTAAGAGATGTCATAAGCCTATTATTATTCATTGCCGTGATGCTTATGAAGAGACTTATTCAATACTTGAGAAAGCACATATAGAAGGAATCATGCATTGTTATAGCGGAAGTGATCAGATGGCATTAAGATTTATTAAGATAGGATTTTATATCTCTTTAGCCGGTCCGGTTACTTTTAAAAACGCTAAGATGCCTAAAAGAACGGCAGAACTTGTACCCTTAGATAAGCTTCTTATAGAAACAGATGATCCTTATTTAACACCTGTTCCTTTTAGGGGAAAACATAATGAGCCTGCTTATTGTATTTATATTGCGAAAGAGATAGCAAGATTAAAGAATATGAATGAGGAAGAAATAGCTTTACAGACATATAAGAATGCCTGTAAAATATTTCAATTGAAAGGATGATATCATGGAATTTATTGTTGAAAGAGAACGTATTTATAAGATGGATGATCAGGGACATCTTCTTGCAGAAATAACTTTTCCTGAAGTAAGAGAAGGGGTCTTTAATATTGATCATACATTTGTAGATGAATCATTGAGAGGACAAGGAGTAGCAGGTCAGTTAATGGAAGCGGCTGTTTCTCAAATTCATTCATTGAATGGTCAGATAGAAGCTACTTGTTCTTATGCACTTAAGTGGCTTGATAAGCATCAGACGAAATGAGATAATAAAAATGTTATCTCTTTTTCATACTCAATAAGGATCCTTTAAATTATTTTATCTAAAGAATTAAACATAAGAAGAAACTAGGTATATCAATATCAAATGCTGTATCTATCTTTTTAAGACAGGAAGCATTTTATCAAGTACTTTTTTTGACGCTTGTATTTTGAAAATTGAGTAAGAAAAAAAACAGCAAACCTTTGTGGTTTACTGTTTCTAAAACTGTTCTATTCAATTAGGCAAACCGGGATTTGAGTTGGCAATTCAATCATAACTTATGAGGGGATTTTTTTACCCACACCCAAACGATAATTTAAAGCGCCATAAGAAATAAAGGGAGTATACTTAAAAAAGTCTATTCCCATTGTGCATGTTGTACTCCTGCACCGTAACGATATGCCGTTCCATCTGTATTAAAATTAGCCTCGATTCTATATCTTTTCCATAGTTCATAATCTGCGGTTTGTATCGTAAGACTGAAAAGAGTATCATTTTTTATTTCTTCAAAATCTACAGGATTTAACGAAAAAATATCCTTTATATCCTTAGTTCTAAAATCCTGGATTGTAAGATGAGATAAATCTGTATGATTGAATGTAACCTCAGATAATTGCTTATTGTCAGCGTCAATCTGATAATATGTTATAATACAGTTCTTTAAGCTATCCGAATCTTTCCCTGTCGGTGTAACACTCATAAAACCATAAGACTTACCGTCACGAAAAATTTCCAAAAGCTTGCCGTAATAAAAATGATCATTGCGTTGATTTACAATCTCGCTATCAGCTGTTTTTTCATAAAAAGTGAACCCTTCTGACAAGAGCTCAGATGCCTTTGTTTCCCCAATAATGACATTCGTTTTATCTATTTGAACTTCGATTGGTTCTGAAGGAAATCCGGTCAAAGATATGAAGAGTATAAAGGAAAAACATGCAAAAACCAGAGTAGCCTTTACAGCATTTGATGAAGAATAAATATACATCGGTTTATTAGAACGATTAAATAACACAGTAATCAGTTTAATAATACTGCTCAGTATTAGTACTACAATAATAATACCAAACTCAGCCTTCAAACATGTATAAAGTGCTTTTGAAAAGTGATATGTTCTGTAATATACTACACCGAAAACAACAATATTTGCCAAAATAAAATTCAAAATGAATAAGGTAGCCTCTTTCAACGCTGTCGAATCAGTAACATTATCATATTGAATGTGGCTGAATCTTCCTTTCAGGGTTGTTCCAATCGCATAAATCCATCCGGGTAAATCTTTCCCTGTTCCTACAGCTATTGCAATTCTCAAATAAATATAGATTGTCAATAAAAAAAGCAGTAATGCAACAACGCCAAAACTCAAAGGTATGATTAAAAATCTCATAATTACTCCTCTTTTCTAAATAAAATTCAAACTTGAGACCGTTTCAAGTTTATGAAGAAGTTTTAACAGAAATATTGTTTTTAAAAAATGGATTAATCAGAGAAATCCCCTCTAAAGGTCGGTAAGCTAATAGATAAACATGATTATAACCTTTAGCTTCATACAGAGTACAATTAGGATGCATTTCCTTAAATAGCTTAGCCGAGTATTGGTAAAATCACATGGTATTTATCTGATAGCATACGATCCTGCCGATAGTTCCACTAGGTATTACCTCCG
>ENA-OWLX01000100-OWLX01000100.1-metagenome-genome-assembly--contig:-NODE-100-length-26654-cov-8.727170_pt1 | contig 26654 bp, 21 predicted proteins | sample MGYA00245351_ERZ651106 | MGnify/ENA primary metagenome ERZ651106 (study PRJEB26857, sample SAMEA4031768) | metagenome | biome: human; feature: oral; material: saliva | place: Philippines | collected 2014... | reverse complement strand
TGGCCCAAAACAAAAAGGAATTAAGCAACAATTAGTTGCTTAATCCCTTCCTAAAATTCTTCATCAACACTATTTGACAAAGAGCCTATTTTTATAACGCTAAGTCTTGGTATCCGACTTCTTTGAATTTTTCGTTCTCAAAAACGATGGCTAAGCCATTTTCCATGTCGAATTTAAAGTCGCACATTACGGCTACGACTCTTTCCTTAACTTGTGGGACAGAGATTGTTTTAGGAATAACATATTTGAAGATGTTGTCTACCTCTGTAATACCATTATCTTTCAAACCATTGTCTAATATATATTTCACAACTGCAGGTTTTGCATCGTTAATTAGTTGTAGATTATTCTTAAATTGTTCTACGGCTTCTTTTTGTGTTTCTGTACTATCTTCTCCACTAAACTTCTTCACGATGATAGGTAATTCAAACTCTCTACCCCAGATTTCAGTTTTAATCTTACTCATCGAATTCACCTCCGTTATTTTGAGCATCTCTAGCTTTACATTCAGCTACTCCACCTAAATGCTTGCAACACTGATGAATAACACTAGGTACTAAATCCATTGTTTTTGTGTCACAACGCTCATGCCAAGTGTACTTTTGCTCCGGATCCTTTCTAAGATTATAGACATCCTTATCTGTCCAATCCGTTCTTCCATCTCTTCCCTGAGCGTTCCATTGCTCAGCAGCTTTAGCATCCGCTTGAGAGAAGTTTCCTGCCTTCCATTCACCATCTTCTTGATAATCATTACGATTTTCCGTCATATTATCAATTGTTACAGTAGTATGTGACACCTCAGAAAAATTAGGTTCAAGATTGTCATACTCAACTCCGTCCTTCCCATATTCAGCAAGCTTTTCCTTACATGCTGCACCTCGTTCTGTTGCGTCCGATGGAACAAACTTAGAATGGCCTCGCTCTCCTTCGAACGTTCCGTTTTCGCCATTTCGTGGCACTTGATTTAGTCGAGCTTCGTATGAATTATATTTCCCACCAAACTCATACTCATCTGATTCAATATCTTCTACAGAAAATGTTGCATCCCAGATTCCTTTTGCTTCTTCTAAAGTCAACCCTGATTGTGGCTCAATCTCAATAGACTTCTCAACGGCAGTCACTTTAATTTCCGTCGTTTCTAAAGATGTTTTCTCGCTCATTAAAACACCCTCCCTTTCTCTTGATATACTTCCGTAAATCTCGTAAACACTCCATCGTAGGACGCATCCCGTAATTGTTGTTCAGATAAAATTAACGCTACGGCCGTATTAATTTGCTTGTTGGAGTATAATTTTATAGACGGTTTTAACTGTTCAACAAGCTCACGTGTCCACTCAACAATATCGTTAGTGTGTTTTATTTTAATAATCGTATTTTCTACAGAGAAGAAATCATAGACGAGCTGTCTGAAAGCAGACCCCGCCTCTTCTCCGTCTTTTTCAAGATAATCTATAAACTTGCACTTCACTTGTGTGTCTAAGTTTGAGTGAATCACTCTCGATTTGATTGCCTTCAAATCCTCCTTATTCGCTCTACTGAAAATCCCTCTTTCCATGATGTAATCTAACAAGAATACTTCTATATCAATTTTGTAATCTCCATCAAACTTCTTAGGAGTATATTGATATGGCTTCTCATCAATATCGACTCTATCAATTTTACATAAGACAGGTTGTACCCATTCATTTTGGTATACAGCCCCGACCCCACAAGGAAGTTTTGCTAATTCTGTGATTTGATCGTCATTCAAATTCGCTGCTCTTCCAACCAACTCTCTATCCGTTTGATCTGGGAGTCTGAGAATAATTTTAGTGTTCGTATTTCGAATAACCGACATGTCCATTAATCCTGGAGCCTGGTCGACAATAATAAATCCTTCTCCATACGTACGCATTTCCGCAATTGCATTCGAAAGCATCTCAACACTCTTTCCAAGTAAGTTGCTTCCTTCTGACGAACGTTCACTTGAAGTTCTTCTTAGAAGATTATGCGCCTCTTCAAGAACCGTAATATGCTTCAACTCGGCGTTCATTCCGTTTGCTTGAGACATACGATACTCTTGAAGTTTTAATACCATCATTCCCATAATTAGAGATTTGGTCTCGCTAGAACCGACACGGCTAAGGTCGACAATAACATTCTCATCAAACAATTGTGCGGCACTAATTTCATCCGAAACGAAAATCATTCCGTTAATACCGTTACATAATGATTCTAATCTTGTTAGTAACGAACCTTTATAGGCGCCTTTATTTTCCGCATTATATTCACTTGAATCAATAATGCTTTTCACATTTCTAGCTACATCCGCAAAGGTTGGATATAACTCGTCATCATATCGATTGCTAGATTTAACAAGATCCCAACCACAATCTACGTATGACTTTTCAACAGCGCTCTTTAAAACCGCTGGCATTGCTGCATACATCGGCCAACAAACATTGAAGATTTCTACTAATCGGTCCATATGTTCCAAAACATGGATATTTTTAGGGAAACTGAATGGATTAATTCTGAGAAGCTGACTGACAAGCGGATTCGTTCCCAATACAGTCACATCATCTCTGTGGCCAAAAACATTCTTATACTCGCCTTTTGCGGGTTCCACCACAAGGAATTTCACTCCTTGTTTTCTAGCACGTTCAATCATTTGGTAGACTGTATTACTCTTACCAGAACCGGTACTACCTGTAATAAACGTATGTGATGCCAATGATTGTTTAGAGAGAGCCACCTTTGTATTTTCCATTCGATTCATATGGAATACATGACCGAGTTCAATTTCAGATTCTCCTCGATAAACATCATCATACGTCACTACATTTCTTCCAAACTCAACACATTCTAGTACAGGGAGGCCTGCAACTGATTTCTGAGGGAAGTTCAACGAATATGCTAATTCTTTCCCCGAAAGACTCGTTGTTGCAGTAACAATCGGCGGATAAACGATAAATTCAGTTTCTTCGTCTACCTCAAGCTTCACTTCATTATCTTCGATCTTCCCTACCACTGCAGGGTTTAATCCAAACACTGGATGACGAAGCGTCTTAATATACTCCGTAATTTCTTTTGCCTGTCCAGCCTCTTCCTCTACATTCCCACGCCAAGTATTGATAGCAGATTTCGACATATAAGAATCTTCTCCGAGCGTTAATGCCAAGTAAGAATGCGCTACGTTATTCGCTACATTTGGATCCTCACTTATCACGTAAGCTGCAAAATCCCACATCCCAAGTGCTGTACTCTGTTCAAAACGTTTCATTTGTCCTTTTAACATTTCCAACGCGTAGTGAATATTAAAGTTCGTAAAGTTCTGTGTAATTCCTTCGTTTTTACCCAGCATGACTGTAGTCGTAGAAGAACGAGCAAAGTTCGCTCCAATATTCGCGCCAAAACCTACACTCTTAGTAGCGCCATTTGTCGCTGCAATCGAATTGGTCACTGCTCGCCCTAAAGTGTTGGCAACCGCTGTGCCAACTGTTCTACTAGTACTATCGCTCAAAGTTTTTGCAGTTCCTTTAGCAATCGTTTCGACCGCCGTTTTCCCAAGAGACTTAGCTGTGCTACTATTCCAACCTTGATTAAAGTTAGCTTCTACTCTGGATTCTATCCCCAATTTTATACCGGTAGAGCCTCCACCACCAATTGAATTAGACTGTCCCGTTGTATCTGTACTCGTTTCACTTGTACCTTCTGAAGTACTTTCATTGTTACTTTCTGTAAACGACTCTCCAGTCGTATCTGTATCACTTGCAGATTCGGTATCTGTACGAGCACTGTTATCTGATGTCCCTTGACTCTCTGTTATGGCAGTATTGACTCCGTTCTGGACTCCCGCACTGGCTCCTACGTTTACACCAACAGTCGCAGATGAACTAACGCTTTCGTTCTCTGTTCTTTGGAAACTTGTAGACCAAGAAGCATAAGGCGCTAATCCTGAATAGAATTCTCCCAATTTAATCTTTCTATCCTCTACATCAAGAATTGGAGTTGCCAGAAGAATAATCGTATATTCTTTCTTTTTCGTCTCCGGAACAATTCCATCAATTAGTTTTTCAATCGTTTGGCTAATGAATTTTTCTGATTTTTCTGCTGGGATATTGGAAGCCGTTGACACTGAATACTTTCTATCTTCTGTAAAGCAAGGCAATACTCCTAATCCTTCTTCTTTCCATTCAGCTCCAGGGAAATTACCTCTTATCGCTTCAACAATCTGATCCTTATAGTTATCTACATCGGTACTACTATTCGAATTTTTATTATTCACAACCGCTAGATACACATTAGTCGTATTCTGTTTACGGTCAAAAACTAAAGCAATGTTGCAATCATCGTTAGAGAGTACCGCATAAACATTAACAAGTTTTTCAAGGCTATTTTCCTTTTTATCAGTGACCCACTTAGTAATGTTGATATAGCGAATGTTATGCGCATCATCGAACTCTTTCCCAAATTCCGCCTCATTATTGAGTGGCAAATACAAATCCTTAATCTGCGGAAGATACGCATTAAAGATTTCGACACTGCTCGCTGCCATCAAACGTTCCGTCAGCTCACGCGCAGTAGCATCGTTTGGATTCGGAGTTTCTAGTAAATATTTTTCACGTAACAACTGTACGTTTTCTAACTGTTCTGGACTCAAAGAAGATAACTTAGCGACTTGGTCTCCAGCTTTGCCAGCCATTTTCTTAATGGCATTTTTTATTCCCATATTCTATACCCCTTCCACTAGTTCCCACGACATCAGGCTCTTAATTGTTTCTAATGAGTAGCGTATCAACGTTTGATTTTGTTCTAACTCGATAAGGCTCTCTGTCTCAATACGAATTTTGTTAACCAAGTCCTTTAATCCTGGATTAAATTCTGTCAGGCCAGCATTAATCTCATCAAGTATCTGTCTCTCCCAGTTTTTAAATTGCATAAAACAATCATCATTCATCATTTGAGACATCTCTTTTACACTAGTCTTTATTTTGTCATTATAGATTCTAGCTAGACGACTGGTGTTCAGCTTTTCATCATCAATAATGTGAATCCCAAGCAATGTACCTTTTAAGAATCTCTCTCTGACAAACACTGAATTAGCTTGTTCTTTAAAGTTATTAATATCATAATTTTGTATTTTGGATGCAATCTCTTCGCGCTGTGAATCTGTTAATGTATCTGATTCAGTTACTTTTAGAATCAGCTGGTTCTTAAAATCTCGTTCCTTTTCACGCCAATATTCATCTAAAAAAGTAGATAGTTTCTTCTGTGCATCATCGATGTTATCTTGATAAAAATCGATAACATATTTTATCGTTTCATTAGAAGCCATATGATCAAGTGATTTCTCTTTTTCGTTCTTTTTACTCTTAGATTCTTGAACATTTTTTACATCACTGGCGATATCATTAACCCACGTTTTGGCAGTATCAATAAAATTCCGCTTGAACAACCCCTGAAAATTGTCTTGCAAATGTTCCCGGCGTTTATTTTTAGCTTCTTGCACTGCTCTTTCTGTCGATTCATAATCATAGTGTTCAAAAATTTCTTTACGAATATTTGTATCTACTGTCGCAAGTTCATCCTCGTCCATTGGATACTGAAGAACTTGATTAACGTATTCCTCTACAATACTCTTTGAGGATGCTTCATTTTCTTCTTCCATAGTTTTAGCAGATTTGTCAATTTCTTGCTTTAAGAGTTGCGCTTCCGCATCTAATTGTTGTTCAAAATGGTCTCTTATCTCTTTTCTCGTCTTCTTTTTCTCTTCAATGCGTGCGTTTGTCTTATCAATTACATTGCTAAGAAACGACAACGCCATCTGACACTTATTGTATGCGGAGTGTTTACTTGCAAAAGTTTCAATTTCTTTTTCAACACAGTACAGTCCGCTATTCGAATAAATGAGATTTTCATTTTTCTGCGAATACTCAAGGGCATTTTGTTTCACTTGCGAAGGCATAATATTGTACTTATACAGAGAGAGATAATCGATATCTTCTGGATCTGAAAATGTTAAACTTTGTGTTCTAAATTTCTTCCCATAAAATCTATCTACAAACTCTCCATTATTTTTTCCGCCTAAGCCAATGATGGACGAAACAAAGAAAATTCCGTTGGCATACATCTTTTCAATCGCACGATATTCTAAAATTTCGTTGACTTGTTTCTCTGAGAAACCATCTTCCGGAAGGTCCGCGTCATCTGCTTTGTTAAAAATAATCATAGTGAATCGTTTATCCAATGAATCAATTGCCAAAACATTGTCACATAATTCAGCGTTATCCTTTGTATCGTGTGCATCATACTGAGTAATCCATAGTGGAATTCCGTTTGAAAATTCAGCCATCGCCTCAGCCAACACTTTCGAATGGTCCTCGTTCGAGTTAGAGTTTGAACCCGGAGTATCGAAAATAACAAATTTATTTTGAGAAGTCCCAATTACTCCATTTGGAGAGAACGGAACGCTTAATGAAATAACATTGCTGATTTCAGTAACTTCTCTATCTCTCTTCTCGTAATTATTTAAGATTTCCATAGCTATACGTACCATCGCGTATAACTCATACGTTCCATCGTTTGCGATTTCTTCCTTAATGCTTTTAACGATTTCAAGTCCTGGATTGCCTTCTGATACTGTTATTTCTTTACCTTCAAACGATAATTTAATTCTTTCGTTGTGAAATTCAAAAGTAATCTCTGCTTGATCCTGTTGGTCAGAGTTTTTAATTTCATATATTTTAGCCGTAACAGGGTCACTTCCACTTGGAAGAATTTCTACCCCGGTTAGGGCATTAATAAAAGTAGATTTTCCTGCACTATAATTCCCGAATACACACAGTGGAATGACATCATCTAAGGCTTTCGAAACTTTATTGATTCCCTTTATCACATCTTCGTCATCTTGCATAATCTGCTTGACCACTGGATTCACTGTTTCGAATGTCTTTTTGATTTCCTTTTTGATAAAGCGGGCGTTTTTAAGAATCGTATTCGAACGCATCAAGTCAATCTTGTCCGTAAATTCATCGGATTCACAAACTGCTGCTACTTCCGCATACTCATCCTGAGTGCCTTCAAATAATAGTTGTACCTTTTCTCTACCTACATAGTATTCCTTAACAATAATGCTAATAATTTCTTTGATTTTAAATGGTAAAAAAGATCGTTCTGAATCCGTCTCTCTCAGTCTACTTCTTTCATCACTTTGTTTGACGTCAACCCAATTCCCCGTTTCCCCGTCCAACGTTTGATATGAAATCTCTCTAGTATACGGATTACTTTTAATCTTTATCTGTGTCATTCTCAGTACCTTCCAATCCTTCTTCACTATGGATAACAGTAAATGTCACCATCTATTTATCCTCTAATTCAATTTAACGTTTATCTAGTCCAAAATTACGACCAGATGTTTTTTCATAAATTTACGACTTGTTGCGAATTTATGAAGTAAGTGAGTTCATTATATCATTTTCATCACTTAATTTTAAGCATTTTTTGAAAACGATTTACTTTTCTATTTATAGATAATTTCTGACGTCCTTCGAAACACAAAAAGACCGTAAAATGATACTCCCCACCAATTAGCAAGTTCGTATCAAATTACGGTTTTCTATTATATATTTTCTATTCCTCAACCCTCTTCGGCAAGTACGGTTCGAGGTCTTTTCGTAAGGATTCGAGTGTTAGGCCATAGGGGATTGTTATGTCATCAATGGGTTCGAGGATTTTTTCTAACTCCGCTTCGCCCAGTTCGTCTAGATAGTGATTCATTTTTCTTCGAAGCAATACCAATTCCTGCACAACGTTCTCTTTTCCAAAGGTGATGGCTAAAGAATACGCGTTGTTGTCGCTATCCTCTCTGGCTCCTGAGTGCTCTGCGATATAAAGGATTTTCTCCATTAAATACATCATCTCATAAAAATCTTGCTTCTTCATTTCAATCTTTTCATTCATGGACTCTATTCCCTTCATATACTGTCTCTCAATCCAAATCATAAAGGCTCTGGAACTATAATTCCAGAGCCTTTCCAAAATTTCCTATTTTTCTGTCGTGCCAAATCGATCAATTTTGCACACTTATTTTTGCATGATGTGTATTGCGAAGCCACCGTATTCTCCTGCTAAGTAGATGTTTTTGAGGCGCCCATCTTCGTGGTAGGCTGCGGTATCGTTGTTGAAATCGAAACCTTTGGCTTTGAGTTCGGCTACTGCTGCGTCTAGGTCTTTGGTGCGCATGGCGATGTGTCCATTGGTGCCTAGGAATGGTTCTTTCATGCATTCGAAGTATGGACCGCCAAATTCTGATTTTTGCCCGTGGCGGGGTTCTAGGTTGAACATGCTACTGAGTAATTTTGCTAATTGGAGAGCTTCTTCTGAGTTAGGTGTGTTGATGCCAATGTGTTCTAATTCAAATATATTTTCCATATTTTCCACCTCGTTCTATTTTTTTAGACTGGGAACATGAGTAATGCGCCGATGGTTAGGGCTAGTAGTCGGATGAAGTATTGTGGAATAGTGAACTTCCAGAATTCCATAATGCTATAATCCCCTACCCCCATCACAAGCGCCGGCATGCCGTCAATTGGGAGGAAGTGTCCACACCAACCTGAAATGACAATTGCTACTGCTGCAGCTGTTGGGTCCATGCCTAAACTCATGCATGTTGCAATGGCCATTGGAGCAAAGATTAATACTGTACCGATAGTTGAACCAGTTAGTGTTGCTAAGACACTCGTTAAGATGCAGAAAACAAATACTAATACGAAAGCATTCACGTTGCTTCCTAACATTCCAGCTACGGTTTCGCCGACGAGTGTTGTAAGTCCAGTGCTACCAAGTGCATCGGCGATACCGATTACAGAAGCGCTCATAATAATAATTGGTTGGCTAATTGCTTCACGAATCTCCTTAAAGTCTAAGACGCCAGTGAATAATAGAATCGCTACGGCAATCCCGGGAATCACATAACCTGTTCCTGGTTGACCAAGCTTACCATCAATAATCATTCCGAATACTGATAAAGCAAAGCAGAAATAGGTGACTTTTTCTTTCCACTTAGGTAATTGTGATTCTACAATAAGTTCAGATGCTGATTTTTCTGGTTTTGCAATTGGATGTGTTGGTAAGAACTTGTATTGGATAATGCAGTTCAATAAGAATCCAAGTGATAAGAATAAGTTGACCATGGCAAAACGAACGGTCGAGATAGTTGAGTCTGCTCCTGCTGCTTGCAATACTTGAATCACATATCCTAATTGTAAAGCTGTGTTCAATGGAATTAACGGATGGTTAGCTGCGAAGCCTGCTGGTGCAAGAATCTTTGATGGTGGGAATTTGTCAGTTTCTGGCAAATTTGATAGCAATCCAATCACTAATACATAATAAGCTGTTGAACCAGTTCCAAAAGCACTACAACCAAGCATTACGATTATAATTAATAAGACATAAGCTTTGAAACCACCAATGCCAGCTAACTTGAAGATTGCATTCTTAAATGCTGAAATAAAACTCGTTTTTTGAAGAGATGCAATAATGGCCATGAACGATGCTAACATAATAATCGATGAATTCGAAAATCCACCAAAGGCTGTTTTAATATCGGTCACTTGAAATACAACCATCAATAAACACGCTAATAGAGGTGCTGCCCCAAAAGGAACGGTATCTCTCATAATTAAGATGACCATAAAAATAGTAATTGCTAAGGCAATCATCATTGGAATTGTCATTTTATTTCCTCCTGTCTGTATATCACTATTTGATTACGCTTTCAAAAACTTCTATTTAATATAGTATAACTAGAAGGATAGTTTATGGCTTGTAACTACCCTTCTTGAATACTATTAATCTTTCTTTCGACCATGATACATACGGATAGCATAATCAATGGCATTGACTAAGCTAATCTCGCTACTCTTACCTGTTCCAGCAAGTCCGAATGCTGTGCCGTGATCGACACTCGTCCGGATAATTGGTAAGCCAAGTGTAACGTTAACACCTTCGACAGCTTTCCATTCTTGTTTGTCACGATCATAGACGAAGCCGACTGTCTTCAATGGAATATGTCCTTGGTCATGATACATACATACGACGATGTCATACCATCCCCCTAACGCTTGTGGGAAGACTGTATCTGGCGGAGTTGGTCCGATGGCGTTAATCCCTTTAGCTTTAGCTAATTCAATAGCTGGATTAATTTCATTGATTTCTTCATCACCAAAAAGTCCGTTCTCACCGCTATGTGGGTTCAGTCCGCAGACTGCAATTCGTGGTTCTTCAATGCCCATATCTAAGCAAGCTTGATGAGCAATCTCTATAACCTCTAGGACCCGTGGCGTCTTAACTAAGTCGCACGCTTGACGAAGCGAAACGTGTGTTGAGACATGCACCACTCGCAAATCATGATGAGCGAGCATCATCGTATATCTCTTGGTCTTCGTATATGTCGCATAGATTTCTGTATGACCGTCGAAATGTGTGTAGCCATCGGAACGTTCGCCATTGTAATATTCTAAGGCTTTGTTCATTGCTTCCTTATTCAAAGCATTGGTACAAGTCGCATCAATTTCACCAGACATCGCTAATTCAATCACTTTCCTAACACATTGAAAAGCGGCATTACCACCAGCAACACTAACTACGCCCAACTCAAAGGTCTTAATATCACCGATTAAGTCGAGATGCAAGACGTCAATCGTTCCTGGAACAAAGAGCGCATCAGCTACCGAGTCACAGCGGTGAATTGTAAGATTACTAGCCCCGACAAATCCCAATGCTTGTTCCATCACCTTGCAATCACCGATCACTAAGGGACGACAACGTTCATATAATTCTGGAGTTGCTAAGGCTTTGACTGTAATTTCTGGACCATTACCGGCAGGATCCCCCATGGTAATACCAACAATTGGTTTCGACATCTACATCACCTTCCTATTTCATACCTTTAGCTTTATTTTCTTCTAAGACTGACTTCAATGCTGCTAGCCCTTCTTCTGGTAATTGGTTAAATGGCGAACGACATTTACCAACTTGATGTCCTAATAGTGCTGCGGCTGTTTTCACGATGGTATTTGGGTTGCCATATTTGAAGACGGCACGGAAGGAAGCAATGGAGTCTTGAGCGACTTGCGCTTCTTCTAACTGACCGGCTACGAACAAATCATAAATGGAAGACAAGACTTGTGGGTAAACATTCGAGCAACCAGCGATGCCACCAGCTCCACCTTCTTTTAAGGATGGTAAGATAAGCGCATCATTTCCAGAGAGTACTTTGAAGCCTTTTGCTAAGTCACGTGTTAAATGAATATACGCTTTCAAATTCTCCCAATCACCACTGGAGTCTTTTGCCCCCATAATGACATCAACCTCTTGCGCTAATTTCAGGACTGTTTCTGGCAATAATTTATTACCGGTACGAGCCGGAATATTATATAAAACGATTGGTGTATCTACGTGTTTCGCCACTTCGACATAGTGATCATATAATTCCTTTTGCGAAGCTACGGCAAAGCTTGGTGTGATAATGGATAAGACATCGGCACCAAGTGCTTCAGCTTTTTTGCTCATACGAATCGTATCACGCGTAGAAATGCAACCAGTACCGGCATAGACAGGAACACGCCCTTTGACTTGATCAATAACCGTTTCGAGTACAGCAATCTTTTCATCTTCACTTAAGATATATCCTTCACCATTCGTCCCAAATGGGAAAATACCATCGACACCACCATCGATTAAATAGTCAACTTCTTGACGTAAGACATCTAAGTTAATACTTTCGTCTTCATTCATTGGTGTTAGGATTGGTGTGATAATTCCTTTTAATTCTACTACTTTCATATATATACCCCTTTCGTTATAAAATTTCCAAATACAATTGACGTGCATCTTCGGCTGTGATTTCACGCATATTATTGACTAATAAGCGTGTCACTTGCATCGCTGCTTCAACTAATCCATCCAGATCTTCCTTTTGCACTCCGAATTCAACTAAGCTAGTTGGAATACCTAATTCTTCGACAATGTCTTGCATCCATTTCAATACATAGGCACTCTTCTCAGCTTGCGTTGTGCAAGTCTTCTCTCCATGCACGCAACGGTCATAGACCATGGCAAAACGTTCTTGGCAGACTGGTTCATTGAACTTCATTACGGGTGCTAGAAGAATTGCATTTGATACACCGTGAGCGATATGGTATTTACCACCGAGTGGGTAACTAAGTGCATGCACAGCTGTTGTCCCAGAAGCTGTAATCGCCAATCCACCATAGTAAGCGGCGATTTGCATTTTATTCTTGGCTTCTAAGCCTTCAGGATTCGTACAAGCTTCAATAATATTATTCAAAATCAAATCCAAACCTTCTAAGGCAAAAATATCACTAAATGGATTAGCCTTATTACCAGTAAAACATTCAATACAGTGTGACAAAGCATCGACACCAGTAGCGGCAGCTAATTTGGCTGGAACGTTCTTGACCATTTGTACATCAAGGATGACATAATCCGCAATCATATGCTCATTGACAATGCCAACTTTTAAGTCTTTCTCAGGAACTGCAACAATGGCATTTGGAGTTACTTCAGCTCCGGTTCCTGCGGTCGTTGGAATTAATATGATTGGTACACATTTTTTAGCACGAGTTGGTTCATCTAATAATTCCTTTACTCCGTATTCATCGGTTACCAGAACACTGGCTAACTTCGCTGCATCCATTACGCTACCTCCACCGCAACCGATTATTAAATCGGCACCTTCGGCTTTGAATTCATCCACTAATTTTTGTACAGCAGTATAAGCAGGTTCAGCAGGTAGATCGTCTAAGATGTAATACTCAATATTCATGCTCTTAATTTGGTCTTCTACCAAGCTTAGTAATCCACTATTACGAATGCCTTTGTCAGTGAAGATTGCAATCTTTTTGGCATTCGTTTGTTGAATCATCATTGGAATATTGGATAGGGCATTTTCGCCACCATAGACAGCATGAGGCATTTTAATATTGTAACTTGTTAACATAGCTTCCTCCTTATTTCATTTGGGCGGCGGTTGGATTATATAAGCCCATCTTTTCACGTTTGGCACCTAAGACATCTGCTTCACCAAAACGTTGGTATTTCACACCTTTACGAGTATGGGAAGCATACGCTAGATGAAGCGCTCCATCTTTTGTTTGCATTAAATATGGATATTCATATTGTTGATTATTCGTTTTGTTCTCATCACCGATATATCCTTCACCACGTTCCATCCAGCGAATGATTGGAAATGTGTGCCCACCGTCTTCAGATAAGGCTACGGCAACTGGACAACGTAATCCTGGCCATGCAGCTTTTCCGGGAACATATTCAGGTGCACACGTTGGATTATAAGCAATCGCGATGCGACCACTTTGTAACTTCAAGGCGCTAATGCTGGAGTTATTATTTGGTAATGCTGTTGGTTCTGGAACGCTCCATGTCTCACCGAAGTCAAATGATTCACTGCGATGAATCCGATACGCCTCACGATTGCGCATAAATGCTACTAAGTGTCCAGGTGTGTCATCGAGTTCGACCACATTAGCATGCACATGTCCATTACTTTGTGGCATCATCACTATCTTCCAAGTCTTACCTTCATCATCGGAAATACGAAAAGCCGTTGGATCCCCTGATAGCCCATCAACTGAATCGGTGCATAGCCAATTGCTGAAAATCCAGCGCCCATTGCTCAATATTTGAATTGGTTGACGACAGAAGGTTCCTTCTTCAGGGAAATAGGTCTCATAATCGCTCCATGTTCGACCACCATCTTCACTCTTTTGGCAACGAACCACCGCAGTATATTGCATATTATCTTTTCCTTCAACGCGATCCAATTGAGCGGTATACATCGCCCATACTTTTTGATCTGGTCCCCAGAAGAGTGATGGGTTTTGTTCGCTACGATTTGGATCATGGCTAATGTCCACTGGCTCCAGCCATTGCGTTTCTCCAAGAGGTAGAACCGAACATATAATATGAACATCGGCACTTCCTTCATATGTCCCAGCAAACCAACAACAAATCAAATCGCCATTTGGTAATTCAACCATCGCTGGGGCATGTGCTGTTGGATAACCTCCAGTCGGTAAGAGCGATTCTAAGATACCCATATCTTCATTTTCATAAATAGTTCCATCCCAAGTTAATCCTGGTAACTTTTGATATGCCATATGTTTTCCTCCATTCTAGTTTGTTAATTCCTTTGCTAAATTGACAAATAAATCTTGATTGCCGAAGCCACCTGACTTCGAGACAATGTATAGTTGTTTTGTGCCGATGAAGCATCTGGATAAGACAATTCCAGGCGCAAGTTCATATAGTGGCACCATTTCGTCAATCTGCATTTGTTTAATAAAGGCTATCAGTGTATCTCCACCGGTGATTAGCAAGATACTTCTTAGTCCTTCCTTAATGAGATGACGAACGATATAACCAATCTTCTCACTTATCAAAAGTCGCAGTTCTTCACGATTCATGCCATGTTCGTGTATCGCCTTAATCGTCTCTCCTGGAACGACATCATTCGTATCCAATAAGCAATAAGGGCTCGTCAACACAATCTGCGTCAAGTGTTCTAACTCAGCTCGTCCTGCTTCACTCTTAAAATGCTCCTTGGAGATTTTTTGTTCTGTGGAAATCTGAATGCGATCGAAGCCATGTTGTTGGGCATAGTCTAATTGCAGTCTAGTAATTGGATTAATGCTGCCACAGACAACTAAGAATTGTTGGCCATGAATTCGATTCCAAGAAGGTGTATTCTCAATCTCAAGCAATTCTGGTAAACAGTCGGCTAATCCTGCCGATCCAGCCATCAATACCGGAGTTTTGGTGCCTATGATGGTGTGCGCGATTTGTTCTAAGTCTTTGTCGCTAGTGGCATCATAGATTGCAATACTAGCTGTACGATCTGAAATACCTAGTTCAATCGTTGCTTGTTGTCGAATAATATCAGCTACTCTGGATTGAAGAACAGGTTCAAATGGATCTTTTCCGAATACGCTCTCATGAACTAAGACATCATTAATATATAATTGACCCTCCTTAACGATCCGCTTCATTTGTGGAAAGGATGGTGCAAAATGCACGGTTGCCTTATCATTATAAAAACTGGCTGCATGTGCAACTGCTTCTAATTCAGCACCAATATTGCCACGTAAGGCCGAGTCGGTCTTCTTATACACATATGGAATCTGCATGGACAAGGCCTTCCTCGTTAATTGATAAATGCGCTGATAGGCTTCTTTAGCAGATGCATGTCGCGTCTCTGTATTCATGACTAAGATTTGAACATCATTCGGAGCGTGTTCCAGATTGTAATTGGCATCGGGCACAACTAATACGTTGGCTCCTTTGTTTGAGAATTTGACACCGGTATCGAGAGCACCGGTCAAATCGTCTGCCATCATAAAAAGCTTGACCATAAGTCCCTCCTTTTGTAGTAATCGATTTTTTCTGCGTTCTTAATTGATAGATTCAGTTTAAGCTCAGGTGCTTCGAAATTCAACAGAACTCCTTAGTGAAAGCGTTTATTTTCGAAACGTTTTTTTGCGCTTTTCTTCTTATTTTGTTACAATTGTTTCAAAATGAAACGTAAGGTGTGTGAATAGATGGAACAGTTACAAAGCACCACAAAAAGGCCGATTCATATCTTAGGCATTGCGCCCTATGACGGCCTAAAAATTCTAATGCAAAAAATTGCTGCAACACGTGACGATCTCACGCTCGATGTCTATGTTGGTGACCTAAAAAAAGGCGCAGAAATTGCTCGCCATCTCTATCATGGCAATTACGATGTGATTGTCTCTCGTGGAGGAACGGCTGAGATGATTGGTCAAGAGACTTCAATTCCCATTGTCGAGATTTCTCTCTCACTCTTTGACATCCTCTCCTCAATTAAGCTTGCTGAAAATTATGAGCATTCCTTTTGCCTAGTTGGATTTTCCAATATTACAAAGGATGCCCACCAATTATGCGAACTCTTGCAATATAAGATGGATATATTCAGCATTCACAGCCAAGCACAAGTGAACGACACGATGGAAGTGCTCAAGGACAAAGGATACAAAATGGTTTTGTGCGATGTGATTACCTACAACGCCGCTAAAAACTTAGGGATGAATGCTATCTTGATGACTTCAAACACCGCCAGTATCCAAGATGCATTCGACCAAGCGATTAAACTCTGCCGAAGTTATACAATCTTACGCGAGGAGAATAACTTTTGGAAAGATGTTTTAAGGGACGCCAAAAGTGAAACGGTTGTCTTAGCTGCCAATGGTTCGGTGATGTTCTCCAGCATAGATCAAATTCAATCTAGCGAAATTTATCCGCTCTTAATTAGCGAACTGCCTCAAGTGATGAAGAAGAACACAAAGAAGATTTTTCGTAATACTACTGAGCATCTCTATTCGATTTATTGCAGTAAGCATTCGTTCTTAGGAGAGCCTTATGTAGTCTTTCAATTCGAAGCGGTGACAGAACCCTATGCTAAGAGTAAATTCGGCATTCAATATTCGAATCAACAAGAGACTGAGGACTTTTTCTTCAATAGCTTCTTCAGTGTGACTAGTTCTTCCAGCAATATGGAGACGATGATTGAGACAATTAACCATTCTAAGTTTCCCGTCATTATTGCTGGCGAGATTGGCACAGGTAAGGAGCAAGTTGCGCGGGTTATCTACTCTAAGAGTGAGCTGCGCAATAATCCAATCATCATTATTAATTGCCCGCTGCTGACCGATAAAAGTTGGAATTTTCTGATGAATCACCATCAATCGCCATTTAGTGACAATCATAATACATTCTTAATTAAAGATGTGACAGCCTTATCCAAGACTAAACGCAGTCAGTTATTGTCAATGTTTATCGATTCAAACTTTTGTAAAAGAAATCGAGTCATTCTATCCTGTAATTGTCCTACTGGTAAGACTTTGCCTGAGACAGCGTTGGAATTTGTCAACGCACTCTCCTGCGTAACCATTCATCTCTCATCTCTCAGAGAATGCACGAGTAAGCTGCCGACCTTATCAAGCCTGTACTTAAGCATGCTTAACGCTGAGACAGGCAAACAAATTATTGGTTTCGAACCTGAGGCAATGGCGCTGTTGAAGGAATTCGATTGGCCATACAACTATGCACAATTCAAACGCTTGTTGAATGAATTGGTATTAACGACGACTACACCGTATATTAAGACCGAATATGTGGCCAAATTACTTACAAAGGAAATGAAAATCTCGCATACTGATGACAACAGGAGCATAAACGCTCAAGAAAAGACTCCTGCCTTTATGAGTGAAGAGACGCTTCAGATCGATGCCCATCGCCCCTTAGATGCGATGATTCAACAGATTATTATGCAGATAATGCAAGAAACTGGTGGCAACCAGAGTGCCGCTGCCAAACGCTTGGGCATCAGCCGCACAACCTTATGGCGATATTTAAAAGAACGATGAATTAGAAAATTTAAAAGGGTCATGGATGAACGTTATTTTTTATCCATGACCTTTTGTGTTGAATTCCATTTTACGGTTCTGAACCTTTTGAGGTTGGTGGTAGCTTGTATCAAAGTGAATAGATGGAAGAATAAGACAAGGTAGTTTAGATTATGAAGTCTTTTAAAGCACAAAAAGACCGTAAATTGATAGTCCTCTTACCACATACAACAGTAAGATGCGTATCAATTTACGGTTCTATTATTTCTTTTCTACCCCTCAACCCTCTTCGGCAAATACGGTTCAAGTTCTTTTCGTAAGGCTTCGATTGTTAGGCCATAGGGAATTGGAATGTCATCAATTGCTTCGAGGTTTTTTTCTAACTCCGCTTCGCCCTGCTTATCTAAATAGCGATTCATTTTTCTTCGAAGCGATAGCAGCTCCTGCACAACGTTCTCTTTTCCAAAGGTGATGGCTAAAGAATACGCGTTGTTGTCGCTATCCTCTCTGGCTCCTGCGCGCTCTGCGATATAAAGAATTTTCTCCATTAAATACATCATCTCATAGAAATCTTGCTTCTTAATTTCAATCTTCTCGTCCATGCCCACTACTCCCTTCAAATACACTCTCTCAATTCCAATCATAAAGGCTCCAGAACTAAAATTCCAGAGCCTTTCCATTTATTTTTTAAAATTTTACTTACTAACTTACGATTCTCTTCTTACCGAAATAAATTGGAACATTTAGAATAAAAGCTATTGGAAATGCCATATAGTTATATTCACCTTTTGTATAATAAACGGCATAGAATACGGTAACTCCCATAATTATACTTGCAATAAGATATTTGAAGATACGACTCATTTCATTCATCTCCAGTCTATACACTATTCAATCTTTTTGCTTAAAAACTTATCGAAATAACCCCTGTTTAAAAAGATAGATACCGTCCAAAGAATTAAGAACATGAATATAAATTTAAATTCTCGATTCCATTGTTCGAATCCAAAGAACAGGTTAAGAAACAACGTCAACGCTATATACCCTAAAAAACCAAAGAGAAAAACTTTAATACCGCTTAATTGTCTCATTTTAATCTTCTCCTTTACTTTATTCGATAATACTATATAAACTTGTAGCTTTGTAATTAACCGCTTTCATTCACTCTTATTTTACTACTCTTTTTTTCGAAATACTAGATTAACTTTCTACTTTTTAACATCTTTAGAACTAATTGGATTTGTTGCTAAACTGTTGTTAACTTAAAAATTAAAGCCTAGAAACTCATTGTCTCTAGGCTTTCTGTAAGATACCTTATTATTCCCTTTATCCTAATCCATCTAAAATCTTTCCGATATCTCCATCAATGCAAATGCTTTTACCTTCAATTTCAACTACTCCACAACTTCAAATTTTTCATTCTGCAGAAGGTTCCAAAACTGGGATTTATATATCAAAGTCCTGTATTTTAATAGAGTTGCCATAAATATCTGTAATCTCACTTTTTTCTTCATCTGTAAGATCATCAATAAATATGTACCATTCATTGGGATGCCCACCAACAAATTGCATTTTAGGCATTTCTATTTGCTCCGGTTCTGTAGCCCTTAGACACAATCTATTGTCGCCCCAAAATCGTGTAAGTGCTAATCGTTGCTTCCTGTATATAACATCCATACTTTTTATCTCCCACAAATTCACGATTTACCATTATCTATTTTCTTCATATATAAACTAAGCAATTAGAGACAAATATCTATGTCACTCCCACTCTATCGTTGCCGGCGGTTTGCTCGTGATGTCGTAGACGACGCGGTTGACGTGGGCTACTTCGTTTACGATGCGGGCGCTGATGGTTTGCAGCACTTCCCATGGAAGGCGAGCGAAGTCACTCGTCATGCCGTGTATTTTATTTCTTTCTATAAATATCAATCTTGTTCCCGTTAGCGTCTTTCCACTCTACCCAGCCATTGTTCGCTTTACCAATTACTACGAAACCGGCTGCTGATGGTGAAGAGCAAACAAGGTCTACTTGTAAAATATGATCCTCAATTACTGCTTTATCGTAAATAGCGGGAACGACATCAGTAGTCACATCTGCGCAGAGACTACCTTTCAACAGGGTAAACACTCCTCGTTTTACTGTTGCTCGGCCATTTACTTCGCCAAATCCTTTAATTTTACGGTTCAAACGATATTCCCCATCAGGAAGTAACTCAAGACCTTCACGAGATTTTAGTTCTTCTGTTGCTGCTTCAAAGATCTCTTTCTTTGTTCTAGTTGTTGGATAGATTTGCTTACCCTCTAGTGAAGATAAAAGAGAAACTGCTGTCTCCATATCCGTCGCAAATAACTCTGAAGTCCCAACACGACTCTTACTGAAAATATCGTGGATTAATCTCTCTTTGTCATCATATTCGTCCACTTCAATCGCGAACTTTCTCTTCAATCCGCTAACATTTGAATATCCGTTATTTTCAAGGTTCTTCATACGGTTTTCAAACTGATCCGTTCTTGTCTTTCCAATCTTAATAATTCCTGGAACAACGGTTTCCATAATATAAATAATCCCTTTTGCCATAACTGCCTCCCGCTAAAATTCTTCCTCTCAAGTATACCACGTTCCAGATAGGTAAACATTACTTTTGGTCGATTTTCTAACTATGTTCTACATCGCTTAAAAATACTTACCTCAAACAATTCTTATTCTATTTTTATCGATATAACATTGAAGAAAGATTCTATTCATGCTACACTCTAAGTGCCAATTGCTGCAAACGTTCTCTAAAAGGGGTGTGTAGGTGTATTTCACAATCGGAGAGACAAGTTGCTACCGCAATACTATATACTAAAGGGAGAGAAGAATATGGAAGAATTACTTTACGCAACTGAAGAATGGAAAGGCTACGGAAAACAAAATTATTATTGGAATGAATATAGACGCGATGGGGATGAAGTTCTTAAATATAAGTGTAACAGACATAAGTTCTTTGATGGGCATGAAAATGAGTGGGAAGAAAGTGAAGAGTTAGTTGATTCTTGGAATATCGATGATCCAGATCTACCAGAATGGTTACGTCAATACCTATAATTTAGAACACCTCTTTTACTTTTATATGCAAAACAAGACCGCAGCAAATTGCTACGGTCTTATTCCTTTTTATCGATATCTCTAAATACCCACAAACTCTTCTGCTATAGCTCTAATTTTATCCAATACGGCTTCCTTTTTCTTTTCTCTAGCGCCTTGTCTTCGAGAAGTCGGTGGGATAATTTTATCCAACTCATCACCAGCATATTCTACATAGCCTTTGCTGATAGCTTTTTCAATAAAGCGAACCGAATCTTCTTTTAAGTTTTCGTTTTCAATTAACTCGTCAATATTCGCTTGTTTTTCTTTTCTTGCAAATCTATAAAACGACTCTATAATATCGTCCGTATTCTGCAATTCAGAAAGTTTCGTTTTATTAATATATTTGATAACGAGATCTTCTTTCGCACGTGTTCCTATGCTAGATTTAATAACCCGTCGAATTTCTGATTTCAGACTTTCCAAATCATCATGTTCTTTTGATTTTTCTAGTATCAACGCCAAAATATAATCTAAATTAATTTCATCCGTTTTTAGCAAATCAATTTGGAACTCAATATCAGAAAAATCAATCAAATCATCATCGCCGTCTTCTTGTCGTTGTGGACGTAAAATACTTTCGCGAATATCTACATAGACACTCTTCATATCTTGCATTTGTCTATCTGATATCAGTTTGTCAAAGCCCGCAAACTCATCAAAATTCTTTAGAATATTCTCGGCTTTCAGCAATTCACCAAAAAGCTGTGCAAACTCTTTTTTATCAGCTTCAAGTTCAATTTCGGTGGGCTCAGGGAATTTATCTAATATTTCTTCGCAAATTTCAATATACCCTTTAACAACTTCTCCTGTATCATCATCTTTAAAACCATGAAGATAATCGTCATAGCTCTTTTCTAAAATAATATTGACACTATTTTCATCACCGAAAGTTTTAATCGCTTCACGCGTCGCTTTCTCTAAATCTCTAAAGCAAACGATATTACCGAATGTTTTTACTTTATTCAGAATACGATTTGTTCTTGAAAACGCCTGGATAAGACCGTGATATCTTAGTTTCTTATCCACAAATAAAGTGTTCAAGGTTGGAGCATCAAATCCTGTTAAGAACATTCCTACTACAATGATTAAATCCACTTCTTTGTTTTTCACTCTAAGAGATAGATCTTTATAATAATTCTGGAATTCATTGCCATTTGTTGAGAAATTCGTTTTAAAGTAGCCATTATAATCATTGATGGCTTTTTCCAAAAATTCTTTTGCACTCGAATCCATCGCAGATACATCAAAGCTTTCATCGGAAATTTCGCCTATTGCACTTTGTTCCTCATTCGCTGAAAAACTATAAATTGTAGCGATTTTAAGCTTTTTCTCTTCAGGTCTTCCACTTTGTTGTTTTTCAAATTCTTCGTAGTATAGTTTAGCGGCTTCGACGCTTTGTACAGCAAACATTGCATTAAATCCATTCATTCTTCTACGTTTTAAATCGTAGTATTCATTACGGTGCGTTTTTCTATCAAAAACTTTCAGAATATGTTTTGTAATTTCCGTAATGCGTTCGGGATGAAGCAACATCTTCTTTTCTAATTTTGCTAGTTTTTTATCGTCTTCCTCTTCTTCTGCCGTCTTAAATTTAGGCGTAATGTTATTATAATCCACCTTGAATTTTAAGACTTTACCATCTCGGATAGCATCCGTAATCACATAACTGTGAAGTTGAGCCCCAAAGATACCTGACGTAGTATCTCCACCAAGAGAATTTTCTGGGAAGATTGGTGTTCCAGTAAACCCAAACTGATAGTACTTTTTAAAAGCTTTTCTGATATTTTTTTGTGCGTCTCCAAACTGTGAACGATGACATTCATCATAGATTAACACGCACTGTTTGTCATAAATTTCATGGTTTGGATTTTTCTTTACAAATTCATTTAGCTTTTGAATAGTAGTCACTACAATTCGATTATCCTGACTTTCAATACCTTCTTTTAATTGTTTGGTATTTTTGCTACCATTGACGCTATCCGGTTGAAACTTCTGATATTCTTTCATTGTTTGATAGTCCAAATCTTTTCTATCTACAACAAAAAATACTTTATCTATAAACGGCAATTCTGTTGCTAGCTTCGCTGTTTTGAACGAAGTTAATGTCTTACCAGAACCTGTCGTGTGCCAAATAAAACCGCCAGCTTCCGCTCTACCAGCTTTTTTAGACTCAAAACTGGATTTGATTTTCCATAAAATTCTTTCTGTAGCCGCAATTTGATATGGGCGCATCACTAGTAATGTGTTCGTGACATCAAAGACACAATATTTTGTAAGAATTTCTAGAATAACACGCTTTTCAAAGAAGGTTTTTGTAAAATCCTCCAAGTCACGAATTACCTTATTTTTTGCATCGGCCCATTCACACGTAAACTCATAATGATTTTTATTTTGTGCAGTTGTATTCGCAAAATATCGAGTATATGTTCCGTTCGAAATCACAAACAACTGAACATATTTATATAACGAATTCCCACTATTAAAGCTTTCTTTACTGTATCTATGAATCTGGTTAAAGGCTTCGTGCATATTGACTCCTCGTTTTTTGAGCTCTATATGAACAAGAGGTAACCCATTAACCAAAACCGTTACATCATAACGATTTCTACTTTTTCCTTCTCCCCACACTTGATTAGTCACTTGTAGAAAATTATTATGAATATTCTTTTTATCAATAATCTTAATATTCTTCAGATGTCCATCGTCAAAGGTAAAATCATGAATATGGTCTTCTTGGATTTTACGAGTTTTTTCAATAATACCTTCATTTGGCGCATCTAGATATTCTTTTAAAAATCGATCCCATTCATCCTCAGAAAATGTCACATCATTTAGTTTTTCAATTTGAGTCTTTAGATTGCTGTATAAATCACTGTTTGACTTTAAGACGATACGTTCATACCCTTGAGAAATTAAATTCTCAATCATTTTGTTTTCTAATTCCGCTTCACTTTGATAGGCAGTTTCTTGAATTCCTGTTTCTTTTTCAAAGTGAGCCAAAATAATCCCATTCGTCATCTCTGCAATCGTCGATATTTCATAACTCCCATTTTGTTCTATCATTTAACCTGCTCCTCCCATCAAAACTATTTCTTACAGTCTAATAATTTTTCACGATAATACTCATACTGCTTTTGTCTCAACTCAATTTCTTTAGGTAATGACTCCTTTGTATCCGTTAATAAAGCTTGAAATTTTTCAAGTTTCTTTGCTATGTCTTGTTGTGCCTTTTTATCTATTACTGGAATAGGTAAAGAACGTATTATCTCAGAGTTTAAATTACTTACAGAGGAACTATTTATTTTTCCTTTCCAATAATTTTGAACTTGAGAAGATGTTAAATAGTAATATAAGAAATCCGAATCTAAAATATCTTGGAACTCACTAATCGAAGCCCACCCATCATGAATAGCTCCATCAATCCCAAGTATATACGGACGCCCGTAGCTCATAGAATTCGACATGATAAAATCGCCCTTATTTAACATTCTAGATTTTTTAGCACCCTCACTTGTTATCTTTTGAGCCGTATTTGTAACATATTTCGAATTTGCACCAATATCACCGATTTTAATCCAAGGTATTCCTGTTGAATCCTCTGTAATGAACTGACTTATCGGTCTTGGGGATGCTCCTCTATTTATTTGAGCAACGGCTCCTAGTGTAGTAAATTCTACTTTATTCTTTACATTCTTACTATTAATTTTATCCAAATATTCTTCACTTAAAAGCATATCTCGATAATATTCATATTGTTTAGTTCTAGCCTGTAATTCAGCCTGTAATTCAGTAACATAATTTGTGAATTTGTCAAGTATTTCTACAATTTTTTCTTGTGTTTCTATTGATGGGATTGGGATTCGAATATTTCGCATGTTTTCCTGGTTTATTTTCGGTGGAGTTCCTTTGACAATAGAAGAAACATCAACAGTACTTAAATAATAAAAAATATACTTTAAGTCATACTTTGAATCTAGTTTACCCAGTACATGAGCATGGTTATTAACCCAGATTTTCCCATTTTCAATCCAATGCAAAATGGGGGAATTGTCCTTCTTAATTACTGATCCATCTTCTCCCATCAATATAAATGTTCCACTAAAAATATAGCTATTTACATAGTCTTGAATTCCATTTGCTCCATAATACGGATATTCTCCAAGAATTCTTTTTGATTTAGTAATTGGTTTTCTTTTATAATCTAATACCTCACAAACATCCCCTAGTTTTTTCCATTCCACTTTTTCATCTTTTAGGAATTCTTCTATTTTACTCATCTTCAAGCTCCTTTACGATTTCGTTTATTGAGCTTCTTAATTCGTCTATTCTCTTTACAGTTTCCTCAAGTTCTTTATTTAATACTTTTATGTCGATGGCTTCTCTTGTGTCTTCCTTTTCTACATAAGTGGAAACAGATAAGTTATAGTCATTTTCTTCAATTTCCGAAACATCAACATATCTTGAAAAATACTCTACATCTGTTCTGTTTCTAAACTCTTCAACGATTGCATCAATATTTGTTTCTTCAAGGATATTGTTATTTGTTTCTTTCTTGAACTCTTTGCTTGCGTCAATGAATAGCACTTTGTTTTCAGTTTTATTTTTAGACATTACTAGAATACAAGTGGCAATTGAAGTTCCGAAAAACAGGTTTTCAGGTAATTGAATCACACAATCAATGAAATTATTGTCAATTAAATATTTACGGATTGTTCTTTCTGCACCTTTTCTATAAAAAATCCCAGGGAAACATACAATTGCTGCTCTACCTTTACTTGAAAGATAGCTTAGGGCATGCATAATAAATGCAAAGTCTGCATAAGACTTCGGCGCTAATTTACCTGCAGGAGCAAACCGTTCATCGTTAATCAACGTTGGATCTGCGTCTCCTACCCATTTAATGGAATAAGGCGGGTTAGAAACAATGGCGTCAAAAGGTTTTTCCTCATTATGAAGAGGGTTAAGCAAAGTATCTCCACGCTTGATAGAAAAGTGATTATAGTTTACGTTATGAAGAAACATATTCATACGAGCTAGGTTAAAGTTCGTCATATTAATTTCCTGGCCATAGAAACCATCCTCAATAATATGGTCTTCAAATTGCTTCTTCATCTGTAACAATAAACTTCCACTTCCACAAGTTGGGTCATAAACTTTATTGATACTTGTCTTCCCATCCATTACTAATCTTGCGAGTAGTTTTGAAACCGTCTGAGGTGTGAAAAACTCTCCTCCAGATTTTCCGGCATTACTTGCATAATTCGAGATTAAGTACTCATAAGCATCCCCGAAAGCATCTATATCATTACTTTGAAAATCTCCAAAATTAATTTCTGCAATTCCTTTTAAGATGTCAGTCAATCTTTTGTTCTTTTCTGCGACTGTTCCACCTAAACGGTTGCTCGTAGTATCAACATCCTCAAACAGCCCTTTAATCGCATCTTCCGAAGCAAAACCAACAGCACTTCCTTCAATAGCTTTGAAGATGTTCGCTAAATCCGTATTTAAATTTTCATTATCCAAAGCATTTTTAACTACATTTTCGAAGAGTTGACTAGGCAAAATAAAGAAACCTTTATCTTCAACAGTATTTGGTCTAAAATCTTTTTCAGCGTCTTCATCAGAAATATCTGCATAGTTAAAATCTAGATCTCCTACTTCTTGTTCCGCAGCGTTAAAGAACTCCGTGATATTCTCAGAAATAAAACGATAGAATAAAACCCCTAAGATATATTGCTTAAAGTCCCAACCATCTACAGCTCCACGAACATTATCCGCAATGGCCCATATTTTTCTATGCAACTCTGCTCTCTGTGTTGTTTCATTATTTACTAATTTTGCCATACTATAACCTCTTCATTTCCTTGTTCTTCTATATCCACTTATTGGGAGGCTTCCAGATTCTTAACTTGATTACCTCACATTTAAAAGTCTTTTTCATTATAGCATTTATTCATAATAAATTTAATCTTTCTTGCCAAGTTGATTTAAATAAAAGAACACTAAATTACATAACACAAGAACCGTAAATTGATAGTCCTCTTACCACATACAACAGTAAGATGCGTATCAATTTA
>ENA-OWLX01000098-OWLX01000098.1-metagenome-genome-assembly--contig:-NODE-98-length-26902-cov-19.547175_pt1 | contig 26902 bp, 30 predicted proteins | sample MGYA00245351_ERZ651106 | MGnify/ENA primary metagenome ERZ651106 (study PRJEB26857, sample SAMEA4031768) | metagenome | biome: human; feature: oral; material: saliva | place: Philippines | collected 2014... | reverse complement strand
TCGAAGAAGTTCCATGACTTAGTTTTGGACCTAAGGTTCCAAAACTCCCGAGTGCCTGAAACACAATTGTTTCAGGCACTTTTCTCACAGCGGAAAGTTTTCTAAATATGATTTATTAGCTATAGCAAGTAGGACTATTATCAATTTTTTAAGATTGATTAAGTGATGTTATCTTATAAAAATAATTCGTTTATTTTCTAGGACTGAGATCCGTAAGTCTCAGTCTTTTTTCATGCTTTTATTTGAAAGTCGGGCCATTGAGGCTCCACATTTCTGCATAAATTTGATATAATAAGAAGATAGAGATTGATTAGGAAAAGAAGCATTAGAAACAGGTATGTAAGATGAAAAAAATATTAGTAGTTGATGATGAAAAGCCGATCTCGGATATTATCAAATTTAATATGGCCAAAGAAGGCTATGAGGTTTTAACGGCCTTTGATGGTCGAGAAGCTTTAGAAGTTTTTGCGGCTGAAAATCCGGATATTATTATTCTGGATTTGATGTTGCCGGAGATTGATGGGCTAGAAGTAGCGCGTACGATTCGCAAGACCAGCAATGTACCCATCATTGTTCTTTCTGCTAAAGATACAGAATTTGATAAGGTGATCGGTCTTGAAATTGGGGCGGATGACTATGTAACCAAACCCTTCTCCAATCGAGAATTACAGGCGCGTGTGAAGGCCTTGTTGCGTCGTTCCGAGTTGGCAACGGATCCTCAGCTTGAAAATGAAGCAGATACAGAGATAGTCATTGGAGACCTTCACATTCTCCCAGATGCTTTCTTGGTTCAAAAAGGCAATAAAGAATTGGATTTGACCCATCGTGAATTTGAATTGCTTTATCACCTTGCGACCCATGTGGGTCAGGTTATGACCCGTGAGCACCTTCTGGAGACGGTATGGGGCTACGATTACTTTGGAGATGTTCGAACAGTGGATGTGACGGTTCGTCGTTTGCGTGAAAAAATTGAAGACACACCGGGACGTCCGGAGTATATTTTGACCCGCCGTGGAGTCGGATATTATATGAGAAACAATGATTGATCAAATAAAACAATTTGTCATGTCGTCGAACTTTGTCTTTGTTCTGATTACGGTTGGGTTTATCATTGTGGTAGCCTTTCTTCTCCTAGAGAACCGTAGGGACAATATCAAGCTCAGACAACTAAACGCTAAAATTAAGGATCTGATTGCTGGGGATTACTCTGAAGTGGTTGACATGCAAGGAAGCCCAGAGCTGACCGATATGACCAATAGTATCAATGATCTGTCTGAGGTTATTCGTCTAACGCATGAAAACCTAGAGCAGGAAACCAAGCGACTGACCAGTATCCTAGCCTATATGACAGATGGGGTGCTTGCGACCAATAGACGGGGTCAGATCATCATGGTCAATGAAATGGCAGCCAAGCAATTGAATGTCAATCCGGACGAGGTTCTCAATACCAGTATTCTTGATTTGCTCTCGATCGGAGACGACTATGATTTGAGGAAGCTGATTACGGAAGTACCAGAGTTGACGATTGACTCTCAGGATGAAAATGGGGAATATATTAGTCTTCGAGTGCGCTTTGCCTTGATTCGTCGCGAATCTGGCTTTATCTCCGGTTTGGTAGCTGTCTTACACGATACGACAGAGCAGGAAAAGGAAGAGCGGGAACGCCGTCTCTTTGTCTCGAATGTGAGTCATGAATTGCGGACACCTTTAACCAGTGTGAAATCCTATCTCGAGGCCTTGGACGATGGGGCTTTGTCAGAGCCGGTCGCACCAGACTTTGTCAAGGTTTCGCTCAATGAAACCAACCGGATGATGCGCATGGTCACCGATCTTTTGAGTTTGTCACGAATCGATAATGAAACTAGTCAGTTGGATATCGAGTTGACCAACTTTACAGCTTTTATTACCTTTATTTTAAACCGGTTTGATAAGATCAAGAGTCAATCGCATGAAGGTTCCAAAAAGTATGAACTAATCCGTGAATATCCCATCACCCCGATTTGGGTTGAAATTGATACGGATAAAATGACCCAAGTGATTGACAATATCTTGAACAATGCTATCAAATATTCACCCGATGGTGGGAAAATCAAGGTAGGGATGAAAACAACAGATGCCCAGTTGATTATCTCCATCTCAGATGAGGGCTTGGGGATTCCAAAGAAAGACCTGCCACGGATTTTTGATCGCTTTTACCGAGTGGACAAGGCGCGTAGCCGGGCCCAAGGTGGGACTGGTCTGGGCTTAGCCATTGCTAAGGAGATCATTAAGCAACACAAGGGCTTTATTTGGGCCAAGAGTGAATATGGTAAGGGATCTACCTTCACCATTGTCTTGCCGTACGACAAAGATGCAATTAAAGACGACTGGGATACAGAAGAGGAAGAATAAGGAGTCAATGACAGAAAAGGGATTTAAGTATAGTATTTTAGCTTCAGGCTCTAGTGGAAATTCTTTCTACCTTGAGACACCAAAGAAAAAACTGCTCATTGATGCAGGACTCTCAGGGAAAAAGATTACGGGGCTACTGGCTGAAATTGATCGCAAACCAGAAGACTTAGATGCCATTTTGATTACGCACGAACACTCAGACCATATTCATGGTGTGGGTGTTTTAGCGCGGAAATATGGGATGGATCTGTATGCTAATGAAGCTACTTGGAAGGCCATGGAAGGCACCAAGTATCTAGGCAAGGTCGATGATGCTCAAAAACATATCTTTGAGATGGGCAAAACCAAGACATTTGGTGATATTGATATTGAGAGCTTTGGGGTTAGTCATGATGCAGCAGCCCCTCAATTTTATCGTTTTATGAAGGATGGCAAAAGCTTTGTCATGCTGACGGATACGGGTTATGTGAGCGATCGCTTGGCAGGAATCGTCGCGGATGCGGATGGCTATCTGATTGAGTCTAACCACGATGTAGAGATTCTTAGAGCCGGTTCGTATGCCTGGCGGCTCAAGCAACGGATCTTATCTGATCTGGGTCACCTTTCCAATGAAGACGGAGCAGATGCCATGATCCGGACCTTAGGAAATCGTACCAAGAAGATTTATCTAGGGCATTTGTCAAAAGAGAACAATATCAAGGAATTGGCTCATATGACCATGGTCAATCAATTGGCTCGAGCAGATCTAGCTGTCGGTCATGATTTTGAGGTGCTGGATACATCCCCAGACACCGCAACCCCTTTGACGAAGATATAAGATAGAGAAAAGTAACTGTTACCTTGTTAGTTTAAATATAGATGTAGGGCTTTTTCTTTTTGTTATACTGAAAAGGTTCAAAAAATGTATTGTGTAAAGGAGAAGTAAATGCGTCTTGTTTATCTTACGGTTGGTTTTGTATCTTTGGGATTAGGAATTATAGGGATTCCGTTACCAATTTTACCAACGACCCCCTTTTTACTGTTGTCTATGGCTTGCTTTGCCAAAAGTTCCAAACGCTTTGAAACTTGGCTTTACCAAACCAAACTTTACCAGACCTATGTGGCAGATTATCGAGAGACCAAATCGATTGCCAAAGAACGGAAGAAATGGATCCTTCTTCAGATCTACATTCTGATGGGGATTTCGATCTATTTGGCACCCATTATTTGGGTGAAGCTTGCTCTAGGTGCTTTGACAATTTTTATCACCTATTATCTCTTAAAAGTGATCCCCAATAAGCCGGAAAAATCAACAGAGGATAATCCTGATTAAAATTGGAGAAATCAGGCCCTAGAACTAGGAAAAGAAGTGCGTTCGTGCTTCTTTTTTGGTATACTTAAGAGTATGAATTTATTAGAAAGTAGGCTTCCTATGGAGAAATTACAAGCCCTGTTATCGGAACGGTTTCAGATCGTTTTTTCAGATAGCAGTTTATTAGATACAGCTTTTACGCACACCTCTTATGCCAATGAGCACCGCCTCTTAAAAATTTCACATAATGAACGTTTGGAATTTTTAGGAGACGCTGTTCTTCAATTAGTTATTTCCGAATATTTGTATAAGATACACCCAAACAGACCTGAGGGAGATTTGTCCAAATTCCGTTCCATGATTGTCCGTGAAGAAAGTCTGGCTGGTTTTTCTCGGGATTGCCAATTTGACCGTTATATCAAACTAGGCAAAGGCGAAGAAAAATCAGGCGGTCGGGATCGTGATACCATCCTTGGAGACTTATTTGAAGCCTTTTTAGGTGCCTTGCTCTTAGATCAAGGTGTGGAAGCGGTCAAACGCTTCATCTATCAGGTCATGATCCCCAAGGTTGAAACGGGTCAATTTTCCCAAGTTATTGACTACAAGACCCGTCTGCAAGAACTATTACAAGTTCACGGTGATGTGGAAATTCAGTACCAAGTGGTGAATGAATCGGGTCCCGCTCATGCAAAGGAGTTTGAAGTGGAAGTGTTGGTGAACGGCAACCCCCTAGGTCACGGTCATGGTCGCTCCAAGAAATTAGCGGAACAGGAAGCAGCTCGCAATGCAGTTGAAACGAGGAATGATGGTTCATGTATCTAAAAGAGATTGAAATCCAAGGCTTCAAATCCTTTGCAGATAAGACCAAGGTCGTATTTGACAAAGGGGTTACTGCCGTTGTAGGGCCTAATGGATCTGGAAAATCAAATATCACAGAAAGTTTGCGCTGGGCCTTGGGTGAATCCAGTGTCAAGAGTCTACGTGGGGGCAAGATGCCCGATGTGATCTTTGCAGGGACAGAATCGCGTAAACCGCTGAATTATGCTTGTGTCACGGTTGTCTTAGATAACCAGGATGGTTTTATCCAGCAAGCGGGGAAAGAAATTCGGGTCGAACGCCATATTTATCGTTCGGGTGACAGTGAGTACAAGATCGATGGTAAGAAAGTACGTCTTAGAGATGTGCATGATTTGTTCATGGATACGGGATTGGGACGAGATTCTTTCTCGATTATCTCTCAAGGACGGGTAGAGGAGATCTTTAACTCCAAACCGGAAGAGCGCCGAGCTATCTTTGAAGAAGCTGCCGGAGTCTTGAAATTTAAGACGCGGCGCAAGGAAACGGAGACCAAACTCAACCAAACCCAGGAGAATTTGGACCGTCTAGAGGACATCCTCTATGAATTAGAAGGACAAATCCAACCTCTTGAAAAGCAAGCGACGGTTGCTCGTCGTTTCTTGGAATTAGACCAAGAACGCCAGGTTCTCTTGCTGGACGTTTTGGTCGCTCAAGTCCATCTGACAAAGGATCTCTATGAAAAGGCTGATCAAGAAGAAAAGGCCATTCAAGAACAGTTGGCCTCTTATTACCAACGTCGTCAGATTTTAGAAGAAGATAACCTCCGCATCAAGAAAGCTCGCCATCAGTTGGATGCGAGCTTAGCTGAGGATCAGGCAAGTTTGCTTGAAGTCACTCGTTTGATCAGCGATTTGGAAAAGCAAATCGAAGTGGCTAAGCTGCAATCAAGCCAAGCTGCCCATAGTCGCAAGGAAAATATAGAGCGACTAGATGCTGTCATGGCGCGTCTGGAAGAAGCAAAAAAAGAGCAGGCTCAAAAGCAAGAGACCTTAACAGCGCTTCAACAAAATTTGACGGAAAACCGTCAGCAACAGGAGGAGTTGGAAAAAGAATTAGCCAACTATGAAGAAGATCCGGAACAAGTCATTGAGCATCTACGCGAGCAGTATGTGGCGCTCTTGCAGACAGAGGCTGAAAAGTCCAATGAGCGGACAGCTATTGAAAGCCGGATTCAAGCGCTTCTGCAAGAATCGAGCCATCGTCAAGAGGACTTGACCAAAGCGCAATCAAATTTTGAAGCCGCTAAGGAAAAAGAAGTCCGACAATTAGAAGAGTTGGATCAGGCACAAGCAAGTGTCAAAGGCCTACTAGCAGAATACCAAGATCAGCTAGTAAAAGTGGAGCAGGCCAAAGCTGCCTACCAAGAGGCTCAAGCTGCCATGTTTGATTTGATGGATGAGAGCAAAAACAAACGGGCACGAATTAATAGCTTGGAAGCCATTCAGAAGAACCATAGTAACTTCTATGCAGGCGTCAAGAGTGTCTTGCAAGAAGCGGCCCGTCTAGGAGGTATCTGTGGAGCTGTTAGTGAGAATTTAAGCTTCTCAAAAGACTACCAAACAGCGCTTGAAATTGCTCTGGGAGCTAGCAGCCAACAGATCATTGTCGAGGATGAAAAGGCAGCAACGCGAGCAATTGACTTCTTGAAACGCAATCGCTTGGGACGGGCAACCTTCCTTCCGCTAACGACGATCAAAGCCCGTCAACTATCCGCACGGAATCTGGAGTTGATTCAAGCCAGTGCAGGATTTTTAGGAATTGCGAGTGACTTGGTGACCTATGACAATCGATTTGAACAGATTTTCCAAAACTTGCTTGGAGTAACGGCCATCTTTGACACGACGGAGCATGCGCGTGAGGCGGCTCATAAAGTCCATTATCAAGTTCGGATCGTGACCCTAGATGGGACCGAATTGCGGACGGGTGGCTCTTACGCTGGTGGTGCCAATCGTTCCCAAAATACGGTCTTTGTCAAACCAGAATTAGATAGTTTGAAGCAGGAAATGGAGACCCTGGACGCACGTTTGAGAGAAGCTGAGCAGGAGGTAGAGACCAAAGATAATCTACTCAAGCAGGCGCAAGAATACCTGGCTTCCATTCAAAGCCAAGGCGAGCAAGCGCGTTTAGAGCAACAGCGGACCCAATTGGCTTACCAACAAAGCCAAGAACAAGTTCAAGAAATTCAGGAACTCTTAGAAGCCTTGAAGTCAGAGTTGGCAACAGATGCGACAAAATCTCTCCAAGAAGAGCTGGAATCATTGGTTGAGCAATTGGCAGCGATTGAGCTTCAAAAAGAAAAACTGAATCGTGACATTGAAACCATGAAGTCGGACAAGGATGTCCTACAACAAACAGTACAAAACTTGCAAGAGCAATTAGCAGAACTGCGACTGCAACAAACTGAATATAAGAGCCGACAAAACTATGAGCAAACAGATGCCAGACGATTGGAAGAAACGATCGCCCAGTTGGAAGTAGAAGAGCATCAGTTGCAATTGCTGATTGAACAAGGCCAAGCCCAAGTTCAGACAGTAGATGTGGAACAGCTATCTAACCAATTGACACAGGCGCAAGCCAAGAAAACGGACTTGGAACAAGGAATCATTCGAAAACGCTTTGAACTGGATGATTTAGAAGGCCAGGCCGAAGATGTTGCAGAACAGATGGAACAAGCGCGCAAGAATAACGAAGAGTGGATTCGCCAACAAGCTAAGGCTGAAGCAAGGCGTGAAAAGCATGCGGATCGCTTGAACAAGCTCTTAACGCAAATTACTGATGAATTCATGCAAAGCTTTGACCAAGCCAAAGAGCAGGCAAAACCTGTTGAAAACCTTGCAGCAGCTGAAAATCAGCTCAAGAGCATCGAAAAGGACATTAAAGCACTTGAGCCTGTCAATGTGGATGCGATTGAGCAGTACGATGAGGTGAAAGGGCGCTTTGATTTCCTTTCCAGTCAGCGGGAAGATGTCTTGGCTGCGAAAAACATGCTTCTGTCTACCATCAACGACATGAATGACGAAGTCAAGGAACGCTTTAAATCAACATTTGAAGCCATTCGTGAATCCTTTAAAGTCACTTTCCGTCAAATGTTTGGTGGGGGTTCTGCTGATTTGATTCTAACAGAGCCAGACCTTCTAACAGCTGGTGTTGAGATTTCTGTACAGCCGCCTGGTAAAAAGATTCAATCCTTAAACCTCATGAGTGGTGGAGAAAAAGCCTTGTCTGCCTTGGCCCTCTTGTTCTCGATTATTCGTGTCAAGACCATTCCATTTGTCATTCTGGATGAGGTAGAGGCAGCCCTGGATGAAGCAAATGTCAAGCGTTTTGGAGACTACCTCAACCGCTTTGATAAGGAAAGCCAATTTATCGTCGTGACGCACCGGAAGGGAACCATGTCAGCAGCTGATTCTATCTATGGTGTGACCATGCAGGAATCTGGGGTTTCTAAAATCGTCTCTGTAAAATTGAAAGACTTAGAAAATGAAGAATAATAATATTAAATTGATCGCTACGGATATGGATGGAACCTTTTTAAATGACCAACATCAGTACGATCAAGAACGATTGCGCAAGGTGTTAGCAAGTTGCAAAGAAAAAGGAATCTATTTTGCTGCCGCGAGTGGCCGTGCCCTTCTTTCTCTTAAATCCCTCTTTAAAGGATTTGAAGACCAAATGATTTTCATTGCTGAAAATGGCAGCGTGGTGGAATTTCATGGAGAAGATCTCTACGAAGCGACTATGTCCAAAGACTTTTATTTAGGCGTTTTTGAAGCTCTAAAATCTTCCCCTTATGCAGATCCCAATAAACTGCTTTTGACAGGGAAGAAAGGGAGCTATGTCCTAGAAACGGTGGACCCTGATTATCTGGCCTTGAGTCAACACTACAATGAAAATATTCAAAAAGTGAAGAGCTTGGTGGATATTCAGGATGACATCTTCAAATTGACCACCAACTTTGATGCAGCTCTTGTTCTGGAAGGAGAGCAATGGGTCAATGAGAATATCCCAGGTGTCAAGGCGATGACGACAGGCTTTGAATCGATTGATATTGTCCTCGATTATGTCGATAAAGGAGTGGCGATTACGGCCTTAGCAGATAAACTAGGGATCTCAATGGATCAGGTCATGGCTTTTGGGGATAACTTAAACGATCTCCATATGATGCAGGTCGTCGGCCATCCCCTTGCTCCAGAAAATGCCCGTCCGGAAATCTTGGCCATTGCTGAAAAAGTGATTGGCCACCATGCGACTGGTTCTGTCCTGCGTTATATGGAGGAAGTGTTATGAGTCAGATTGCCTTGATTGCGCTGGATTTAGATGGGACCCTACTTAATTCTGAAAAAAAGATTTCTCCTCGCAATAGAGCAGCCCTCGCTGCTGCACAGGCCCAAGGTGTCAAAGTGGTTCTAACTACTGGGCGTCCCTTGAAAGCCATGGATTTTCTTTTAGAAGAGTTGGGAACAGCAGGCCTTAAAGAAGAGTATACGATTACCTTCAACGGTGGTTTGGTCCAGCGAAATAATGGAGAAATCCTCTCAAAAATTGTCTTGGCACCAGAAGACGTCGCAACCATTCATGATGAAACAGCTCGTCTAGGTCTTCCGCTGGATGCGATTAGTGAGGGAACGGTTTATGAGATTCATTCCGATCGGAAGTCTCTTTATTCCCATTACAATCCCTACCTAAACTTTATTGAGACAGAGTTTAAAGACCTGCCATCCACGATTTCCTACAACAAGTGTGTGACAGCCTTTGATCAAGACTATTTAGATGCAGCGATCAAGCAGATCAGGCCGGACTTATTTCAAGACTATGAAATTTTTAAATCTCGGGAAATGTTGCTGGAATGGTGCCCCAAAAATGTTCACAAGGCAACAGGTTTAGAGGCATTGGCAGCTATTTTGGGTCTTACATCTGATCAGGTCATGGCTTGTGGAGATGAGGCCAATGACCTAACTATGATCCAGTGGGCTGGACTAGGGGTTGCTATGGGCAATGCAGTCCCGGCAGTGAAAGAGGTGGCGGCGCTTGTCGCACCTGTGACCAATGACCAGGATGCTGTCGCATGGGCAATTGAAAATTATGTGCTAAAGGAGAGTGAATAAATGGGATTATTTGATCGATTATTTGGAAAGAAAGAAGAAACTGAAAAAGTGCTTCCGTCTACTGAAGAAGTGACGGAAAGTAATGAGCTTGAAGAAACTGTCAAAGAGGAGCCGGTGGCTACCCAAAATGACAAAGAAGAACAAAAAATCGCTGATATGGAGGCCTACTACCAAGAGCTCAAAGCACGGATTGCAGCCACTCATCAACCGGTTTCAACCGTCACTCAAGAAGAGTTATCAGAGGAACCTCTTCTTGAAGAAAATGTGACTTCAGAGACTCATGAAGACCAAGCAGCGGGAGAGGAGGAGTCTCCGGTTGTCTTTGAACCCGCTCAAACAGAAACAACTCCTGAAGAAGCTTCACCACTAGCTGATGAAACGGAAACGGAGCCTCTTGAAGAAGTAAAATCTGAAGCGGAAGTAAGTGAAACCGTTGAAAAAGCAGGTGAGGAGGAAGTTTCAGAACTGGAAGAAGAGTCACCATCACCTGACGCTGATCCAGTAGAAGTGAGCACGACAGAAGAGAAGGTTCCAGAACTAGTAAACGCTCAGGATGAGGTTCCAGAACCTGAAGTGTCAGAAGCGATCGCTGAAGTAGAGGAAACTTCAGAAGTAGCGGAAGCCGAGTCTAGCTTTCCTGAAGGAGAAGCTGCATCAGCTATTGAGGAAAGAACTCTTGAAGAGGCAGAGGAGCCCATTCAAGAGGAGGTCGCACCTCAGCAAGAAACCATCCAGGAAAAATATGATCGTAGTTTGAAAAAGACACGGACTGGATTTGGAGCACGTCTCAATGCTTTCTTTGCAAACTTCCGTTCAGTCGACGAAGAGTTTTTTGAAGAATTGGAAGAACTCTTGATCATGAGTGACGTTGGGGTTCAGGTTGCCTCTAACTTAACCGAAGAATTGCGCTATGAAGCTCGCTTAGAAAATGCTAAAAAACCAGATGCTCTCAAGCGCGTGATCATCGAAAAATTGGTAGACTTGTATGAAAAAGATGGCCAATTTAATGAAGTCATTCATTTTCAAGAGGGTCTCACAGTCATGCTCTTTGTTGGGGTCAATGGTGTCGGTAAAACAACCTCTATCGGAAAGCTAGCCCACAAATACAAACAAGAAGGCAAAAAAGTGATGCTGGTGGCAGCTGATACTTTCCGTGCAGGAGCAGTAGCTCAACTTGCAGAATGGGGACGTCGAGTAGATGTTCCAGTTGTGACAGGTCCTGAAAAATCAGATCCTGCCAGCGTCGTCTTCGATGGGATGGAACGCGCGATCGCTGAAAATATCGATGTTCTGATGATTGATACAGCTGGTCGTCTCCAAAACAAGGATCATCTCATGGCTGAGCTTGAAAAAATCGGACGAATTATCAAGCGTGTAGTACCAGAGGCACCACATGAAACCTTGCTGGCTCTCGATGCTTCGACCGGTCAAAATGCCTTGGTGCAGGCTAAAGAGTTTTCAAAAATTACCCCTGTGACAGGAATTGTCTTGACCAAGATCGATGGAACAGCTCGAGGTGGGGTTGTTCTTGCGATCCGTGAAGAGTTGGACATCCCAGTGAAATTGATTGGATTCGGAGAAAAGATCGATGATATCGGACCATTCCAGTCAGAAAACTTTATGAGAGGCCTCTTAGAAGGTTTGATTTAAGAGGAAAACAAAAAGACAAATTGTCATTCCAACAATTTGTCTTTTTGTTTCTTTGGGCTATCAAAAACCACCCGAAGGTGGCTTGCCTTAATTCTTAGGTTCTGGTTTCCAAACCCACTCTGCTCCGTATTCTGCAAGGAGATCATCTGAAGCGGTTGGTCCCATGGATCCTGACTTGTACTCATAGAGCGGTGCTCCATCTTCGGCCCATAATTTTTCGATGCGGTCAATTAATTGCCATGAAGAGCGGACTTCGTGCCAGTGGCTGTAATTGGTCGAGTCATTGTTCAAAACGTCGAAAATTAATTTTTCATATGGTTCCGGTGAAGCCCCAGTTGCCGTTGCATCTGTTTCATAGTCAAAGGAAATCGGTGCGATACTGAATTTTTCTCCGACCTCTTTACCATTGATACTCAATGAGAAACCTTCATTTGGTTGGATATAAATGGTCAAGACATTAGGTTGCAAGCTATGTCCAAAGATGGAGTCGGTTTGCTTGAAGACCACATTGACCATGGTTCCTTTTTGCGTCAAGCGTTTTCCAGTACGGAAGAAGAAAGGAACTCCACGGAAGCGATCGCTATCAACAAAGAACGTACCAGAAGCATAAGTCTCCGTAGTAGATTCAGGATCAACATTGGGCTCACTGCGATAAGAGATATCTTTTTTCCCTTCGATGGTCCCTGAATGGTATTGACCACGGATAAAAAATTTCTTTAACTCATCATCTGTTGGGTTGTGCAATTGCTCAAAAACTTTAACTTTTTCAGCTCGAATCGCATCCTTGGTAAAGGTAGCTGGTTTATCCATGGCAAGCAAAGACAAAAGCTGAAGAGTATGGTTTTGCACCATGTCTCGGAGGGCTCCAGAGTGATCATAGTAGCCACCGCGTTCTTCAACACCCAAGCGTTCAGCAAAGGTAATTTGGATATTGTCAATAAAATCTCGATTCCATAGGTTATCAAAAATGAGATTCCCAAAACGGATGGCAAAGATATTTTGGATCATTTCTTTGCCAAGGTAGTGGTCAATTCGGAAGATTTGATCCTCATCAAAGGTTTCTTCCAATTCTTTGTTGAGCTGACTAGCCGTTTCTAGGTCTGTACCGAAAGGTTTTTCAACAATCAAGCGCTCAAAGCCTTGTCCATCCACAATTCCTTCTGATTTAAGGTGTTTAGCAATGGTTCCAAAAAATTGAGGAGCCATAGATAAGAAGAAGACCTTGTTGTGTTCTGTTTGGTATTTTTCATCCAAGCTATTTTGCAATTCGCGCAGGGCGATGTAATGTTCAGTATCATTGACATCATGGCTTTGGTAGTAGAAATGACTAGCGAATTCTTGAGCTTGTTGAGGGCTATCGGCCAGATCTGTGATGGATTCTACCACGACTGATTCAAAATATTCCTTGCTCCAGGGTCTACGGGCTGTCCCGATCACCGCAAAGTGTTCAGATAGATTACCTGATTTGTAGAGCCTAAAAAGGGAGGGGTAGAGTTTGCGTTTAGCTAAATCTCCACTGGCCCCGAAAATGGTTACAATAACTTTTGAAGACATTTAAGTACCTATTTCCTATTTTATTAACCATATTTTACCATAAAATCAGCAAGATTTCTTTGCTGGAATCGTTGTTCCAAATATTTTTCGATGGGACTTGGGTAGACAGCATAGAAAAAGCTAGAACGTAGGAGCGTTCTAGCTTTCATGGAGATAATACCTATCGAAGGAACTGAGTCTCTCCATTAAAATACGCGGTAGACATAAGGATTGTCAGGTTTTGTGACGGTTTGGCAATCCGTAATGTGGAGGACGGGCAAGCTTTGCTTGAGCTGTTTGTGGTATTCAATGGACAAGGTCCCTTTTGCATGGATCCAGGTATTGTTTTCAAAATGTTGAGGAGCACCGGTTGTTAAAAGACCATATACACCCGAGTCTGCGATACAGTGGATAATCCCAAATCGAAAGAGAAATTGACTGTCTTTGTTATTTGGATCATTGTAAACAAAACCGGTCAACTCAATGGTCTTTCCTGCAAATTGGTCTGGATAATCATAAATGACTTCCATGACTTCCATATAATTTTCAGTGGTTACCTGGATCACTTTTTTATCCACATATTTCTTAGCTGCCTGCTTCATCTCTGACTCATAGGCGGACTTAGTGAAATAGCTACTGGTATCCGGTTTGAGATACTGAGTTGTTGTCCCTTCATCCTGTTGGATTTCTTTGGAAGAACCTGCTGCCACTGGGAAGTGATAGCCTTTGGCAGAGACAGTTTGGGAATCCAGCGTCACTGTTGGGAAAAATAAGCCGACAAACAAAGGAATACAGAGCAAGAAGACACTCGCTACTTTTGCCCAGAAGCCGGATAGATGGCTGTGAATCTTCATTTGTTTGACCCAGATAATCAGCTGCACAAGAGCTAAAACAAAGGACAAAAACATGGAAATATAAGCCAAGTAAGAATAGTGTAAATTGATGTATTGATTAAGCTTACCGGATAATTGAAGATACATGGTGAGCTCAAAATAACCTGCTAAAATCAAAAATCTTATCATAAAGCTACCCCCACAATCCAAGAGTAAAAGAGCACAACCCCACTGACAATTCCGATAAATTGCCAGATAAAGCGGGTCTTGAGATAATTTTTCATCATGAGGAGATTCTTGACATCAAGCATGGGTCCAATCACCAAAAAGGCAAGCACAGGCGCTAGTCCAAAACTGCTCATAAGAGAGGAGCCGATAAAGGCGTCCGCCTCACTACAAAGTGAGAGGAGGAAGGACAAGAGCATAAGGAGGAGAATAGCAATAACCGGTGTCGCACTGATCGAGGTGAGGATCCGTGTTGGGACATAGACCTGGACCAGGCTTGCAAAAAGGCAACCGAATACCAGGTAGCGTCCTGTATCAAAGAATTCATCAATCGCCTGCACCAAAACTTGAAATAGTTTTTGGCTTTTGCTCAAATCGCTGAAATCATGTTCATGCACAGGCTTGCGATCTTCTTTTTGGATCGAATCTGTCTGAATAAAGCCAAGGAAGATCCCTAGTACCGTTGCGACAAGAAGGGAACCAAGGGCGCGGTAGAGGGCCATCTTAACGGAATTCCCAAAGGCTGAGTAGGTCGCAAAAAGCACGATGGGATTGATGATCGGCGCTGTCACCAAAAAGGGGACAGCAGTATAACTAGGGACTTTCTTTTCAAGAAAGCGATTGATAATGGGAACAATTCCGCATTCACAGGAAGGAAAGATAAAGCCGATAAAGGTCCCAAAGAAGATCCGCCCAAATTTATTTTTTGGAAGAAAACGGTAGACCTTCTCTGGTGTGATATAAACCTCAATCATTCCCGAAATGATACTTCCTATTAGGACAAAGGGCAGGGCCTCAATAATAATCGAGAGAAAAATAGCCCCAGTTTGCAGGATGCTAGAGGGAAGATGTTGAAAAAATGCCATTATTTAGCCTTCTTTTTATCTTTAGCTGTAGCAGTTTCTGCTTTCTTTTTCTCTTCGGGAAATTCAACTGTTTTTTCTAGATCTGGAAAACTTGCAAAGTTTTCAAACATTTTATCAAGATCATCTGTCTTAGAAAATTTAATAGCCATTTTAGGGCCTCCTTTTTCCTTTTTCTATCATTATAACAAAAAGAAAAGACCATGGGGGAAATGGAGCTTAGAAGGGGGAAAGGCTAGCCCTGAATCAGAAACCAAAATGGGGTGGTAGAGGGCTGTGTATCCTGTATAATATGCTATAATAGAAGCTATGGATAAATATGAAAAAATAGCTCAGGAATTGGGCGTTAGCTTAAAACAAATCGATACTGTATTGAATCTGACAGCAGAAGGCTCAACTATTCCTTTTATTGCTCGCTATCGAAAAGACCTGACGGGAAATTTAGACGAGGTTGCTATCAAGGCTATTATTGACCGAGATAAATCGTTAACAGCCCTGGCTGAACGGAAGGAAACCGTCTTAGCTAAGATTGCAGAACAAGGCAAGTTGACAGATACGCTTAAGCAGGCCATTGAAGCTGCTGAAAAATTAGCAGATGTCGAAGAGCTCTATCTTCCTTATAAGGAAAAACGGCGGACCAAGGCCACGATTGCTCGAGAAGCAGGCCTCTTTCCCTTGGCGCGCCTTATTCTGCAAAATAGTCCAAATTTAGAAGCAGAGGCGCAGAAATTTATCTGCGATGCCTTCCCAACCGAAACAGCGGCTTTAGCTGGTGCAGTGGATATTCTGGTAGAGGCTATTTCAGAGGACACCCAATTGCGGGCTCTGACCTATCAAGAAATTCATGGGCATTCCCTCATGACATCAACTCTAAAGAATGAAAACTTAGACCCTAAGCGAACCTTTGAAATCTACTATGATTTTTCTGAGAAGATCAAGAGTATGCAGGGCTACCGGACCCTGGCTCTCAATCGTGGGGAAAAATTAGGCGTTCTCAAAGTTGGATTTGAGCATCATCTGGATCGAATCATTCGCATCTTTGAAGCTCGTTTTAAAACCAAAAATGCTTATGTCGATGAGGTGATTCAGCAAGCCGTCAAGAAAAAAATTGTACCTGCGATCGAACGTCGGATTCGGACAGAATTGACAGAAGTGGCAGAAGATGGAGCCATTCAATTATTCTCTGAAAACCTACGGAATCTATTGCTCATTCCTCCGTTAAAGGGGCGCGTGGTTCTTGGATTTGACCCAGCCTTTCGGACAGGTGCTAAACTAGCCGTTGTCGATGAGACAGGCAAAATGCTCACAACCCAGGTCATCTATCCGGTTGCTCCTGCAAAACCAGCTCAGATCGAGCAGGCTAAGAAAGAGTTGTCCGCCTTGATCAAGGAGTTTGGAGTAGAGATTATTGCGATTGGAAATGGAACCGCCAGCCGTGAAAGTGAGGCCTTTGTCGCTGAAGTGCTTCATGACCATCCAGGGGTCCGCTATGTCATTGTCAATGAAAGTGGAGCGTCTGTTTATTCGGCAAGTGAGTTGGCCCGTCATGAGTTCCCAGAGCTAACTGTTGAAAAACGATCAGCCATCTCCATTGCCCGTCGCCTGCAAGACCCCTTGGCAGAATTGGTGAAAATCGATGCCAAATCGATCGGTGTCGGTCAATACCAGCACGATGTCAATCAGAAAAAATTGACAGAAAGTTTGGATTTTGTCGTGGATACAGTGGTCAACCAAGTTGGCGTCAATATCAATACAGCTAGTCCGTCTCTCTTAGCGCATGTAGCCGGACTGAATAAAACCATCTCTGAAAATATCGTGAAATACCGGGAAGAAGAAGGGATGATCCTCTCACGGGCACAGATTAAAAAAGTCCCTCGCCTCGGGGCCAAGGCATTCGAGCAGGCTGCGGGATTCTTGCGCATCCCTGAAAGTAAAAACATCTTGGACAATACTGGCGTCCACCCCGAAAGTTACCAAGAAGTTGAAAAACTTTTCAAACTCCTTGAAATTACCGAACTCGATGACTCTGCTCAAGAAAAATTAAAAGCTGTCAATATAGAGGAAATGTCGACCCAGCTAGAACTGGGGCCGGAAACTCTGAAAGATATCATTGCTGATCTCTTAAAACCAGGTCGTGATTTACGGGATTCTTTTGATGCACCAGTGCTCCGTCAGGATGTCTTGAATATTAAAGACCTGCACATTGGCCAAAAATTAGAAGGGGTTGTGCGCAATGTGGTTGATTTCGGAGCCTTTGTCGATATTGGCATCCACGAGGATGGCTTGATTCACATCTCCCATATGAGCAAGCAATTTATCAAGCATCCAAGCCAAGTCGTCTCTGTAGGAGATTTAGTGACGGTCTGGGTGAAGAAAATAGACGTGGAACGTGAAAAAGTCAACCTCAGTTTGGTAGCTCCGAATGAATCTGACTGATTATGTACGCCAGGTATCTCTGGAAGATTTTGGGAGGGAATTCCGCCATCGAGCAGAGTGGAATTCGCGTCTGCAAACCACCGGAGGCCGTTTCTTTCCTAAAGATCAGCATCTTGATTTTAACCCAAAGATCTACCAGACTTTCGGATTAGAGACGTTTCGGAAAATCGTCCGCCATGAGCTCTGCCATTACCATCTTTACGATCAAGGAAAAGGCTATCGTCACAAAGACCCAGCTTTTAAGCAACTCCTTCAGCAAGTGGATGGACTTCGTTTCACGCCACCTCTTCCAGAGAAGGCGGGACGTGTCAAACGAAGTTATCTCTACCGATGTTCTCATTGTGGCCAAGAGTATAGGCGAAAGCAAAAAATCGATCTGAAGAAATATGCTTGCGGCCGCTGTCGTGGTCGCCTGCAATTCCTTGAAATGAGGCAGGCGTGAGAATCGGTCTTTAGGCGGATCTCATTCCAGTTAGACTCTGTTACAATAGGTCTAACTAGAAAGAGGAAAATTATATGACATCATCATTTTACAAATTAAAACGCCACCGCCTGGTTTCAGGTGTGCTAGCTGGCCTAGCTGATAAATTTGGTCTGAGTGTAACTCTGCTTCGCTTCTTGTTTATTCTCTTTACGGTCTCACATGCCTTTATCGGTGTGATTATCTACTTGCTCTTAGATACGACCTTACCTTATAAGGAAGAGGATGAGCAGGAAATATTTGACTATGGCCCTCGACCTCGTCGAAGAAAAGAGGCAGAACCCATCCATGATCAGAATGATAGTCCGTTTTTCTAAAAGGAGATTCGGGTGAAGCAGAAGTTCTATTACCTTGCTTTTGTTCTGTATCTCTTCTTCAGTTTCATAGGACAGTTTTTCATTTTAAATCGTTTTTTTGGAGAAGGAGTTGGAACAGTTTTTATCGGAATGGCCCTTTTTCCACTGGGCATTTGGAATAGTCTCTTCTACCTCTTGTTTCTTCCAACAGAAAGGACGAGAGAACTACAAATTTATCGGTTTTCGATTTTATTTCTACCGATTTTGTACCTGGTTTTGTCTTTGTTTGGGGGAGGACCTGAAGCCTTTCTGCTCGGCTTGATCGCATTTCCTTCAAATGCGGTGGTCTATGCAGTTTCTACTGGAATCAAATCCATGATCAAAGTGTTTTTGCAAGGCTTAAAGCTGGAGCATTCTTTAGATGTTACAATCATTTTCCAGAGGTTGGAGACCTTTGTCTTGGCCTCTTTTTGTTTGTATTAAAAAGGGATTGAAAATGGATCTTTCAAATGACACTTCATTCTCTCGTCTGAAGAGAAAATTTGCTATAATAGAAGGAGAATTTGAAAAGGGAGAATAATATGGCAGTTACTGTTCGCGATTTACAGGAAAAGCTTCGTCTTTCAGTTGTTTATGGGGATGATAACCTCTTAAACAAGGAAATTACGACTGCGGATATTTCACGTCCCGGTCTTGAGATGACGGGTTATTTTGACTATTATACAGCTGAGCGGATTCAGCTTGTAGGAATGAAAGAATGGTCCTACTTGGTGAAGATGAGCTCTCACAACCGTCATCAGGTCTTGCGCAAGATGTTCCAGCCAGAGACACCTGTTATCATTGTAGCGCGGAATTTAGAAATTCCAGAAGAAATGTTACGGGCTGCTGAAGAGAAGCAGCTGGCTATTTTGAAGAGCAAAGTAGCAACGAGCCGTTTGTCTGGAGAGTTGTCCAGTTATTTGGATAGCCGTTTGGCAGAACGTACCAGTGTTCACGGTGTTTTGATGGATATTTATGGGATGGGGGTCTTGATCCAAGGAGATAGCGGGATCGGGAAAAGTGAGACAGGTTTGGAACTTGTCAAGCGGGGTCACCGCCTCGTAGCAGATGACCGAGTCGATATCTATGCGAGAGATGAGATGACCCTTTGGGGAGAGCCTGCTGAAATCCTACGTCACCTACTAGAAATCCGTGGTGTCGGGATTATTGACGTCATGAGTCTATATGGTGCGAGTGCTGTCAAGGATTCATCACAAGTCCAAATCGCCGTTTATTTAGAAAATTATGCCAAGGATCAGGTCTATGATCGTCTTGGTAATAATGCAGAAGAGTTGGAAATCGGTGGCGTGACCATTCCTCGTATTCGCATTCCAGTGAAGACAGGTCGAAATATTTCGGTCGTGATTGAAGCAGCAGCCATGAATGTTCGTGCCAAAGAAATGGGCTACGATGCCACTAAAACCTTTGAAGAACGTTTGTCCCACTTGATCAGTCAAAATGAGGTGAAAGAATGAATCCAGTAGCACTTCAATTAGGTCCGATCAGTATTCGCTGGTATGCGATCTGTATTGTCTCTGGCTTGATTCTAGCTGTTTATCTTTCCATGAAAGAGGCGCCTCGTAAGAAAATTGATCCAGATGATATTATTGATTTCATCCTGATTGCTTTTCCATTAGCGATTGTTGGAGCTAGGCTCTATTACGTTATCTTCGAATGGGCCTATTATAGTCGGCATCTTGATGAGATCTTTGCCGTCTGGAATGGAGGGATCGCGATCTATGGCGGTCTCTTAACTGGGGCCTTGGTCTTGTATCTATTTTCTCGTAGACGCTTCATTGAGCCAATTGATTTTTTAGATATTGCTGCTCCAAGCGTCATGATTGCACAGAGTATTGGTCGTTGGGGAAACTTCTTTAACCAGGAAGCGTATGGGGCTGCTGTCAAAAGTCTTAACTACCTGCCAACTTTTATCCGAGATCAAATGTATATAGATGGTAGTTACCGCCAGCCAACTTTCTTATATGAATCCAGTTGGAATTTACTCGGCTTTGTCTTGATCTTGCTTCTTCGCAGAAAACCTCATTTTTTGAGGCAAGGTGAAATCACAGCCTTTTACCTCATTTGGTATGGCTTTGGGCGAATGATTATCGAAGGAATGCGGACGGACAGCTTGATGTTTGCAGGTCTCCGTGTTTCTCAATGGTTATCGATGATTCTAATTCTCGTTGGATTCGTGATTATTCTTTATCAACGGCGCAAAAAAGCCCCTTATTATGTAGAGTAAAGGAGTAACATATGTTTATTGAAATTGCATACGGCCTTTTAGGCCTTGCCTTAGTCGCGTTCGTCATTTACCTGATTTTCTTCCTCTCAAAGATTGGAAAAGTTGTAGATGAGACGCAAAAGACCATCCAAGTGTTGACGTCAGATGTCAATGTTACCTTGCATCAGACCAATGATCTATTGGCCAAAGTCAATGTTCTAACGGATGATTTGAATCAAAAAGTGGCAACGATCGACCCCTTGTTTACAGCTGTAGCAGATCTATCAGAGTCTGTCTCAGATTTGAATAACCAAGCGCGTCAATTGAGTGTCAAAGCGGCATCAGCTGGTGGGAAAACTGTAAAAGCCTCTTTGGGCCTAAAAGCTGTTCGAATGGCTTCAAAATTATTTAAATAGAATCGAGGAAAAATATGGGACGTTTATCTAGTTTATTAATTGGTGTGATTTCAGGTGCTTCAGCAGCCTACTATTTGTCAACAGAGCAAGGTAAGAAAGTCACTAAAAAAGTTGTGCGCTTTGTAAAAGACTATCAAGAAGATCCTCAAGAAGTGCATGAATCGGTAAAACAAACTGCTAAAGATGTTTCAAAACAAGCAGTTGAAGTGATTCAACAAACCAAAGAAAAAGTTGGTTCTGGAGAAATTACAACTGGAACTGTTTTGGAATCTGTTAAAGAAAAGACACAAGATGTGGTTGAAAAGTCACAAGAAGTTTATCATTCATTTAAAGATAAGATTCAAAAAGAAAATCTTAGTGGCAATGACTTGGTTCAATCTATTCGCAAGCAAACAGAATCAGAGGACATCGTTCTAAATTTAGATGAAGAAGAGTCTGAAGAAGCAGTAGAAGAAGGAAACGAATAATTAAAAAGAGAGTGGGACAGAAATCGATCATTCGTTAGAATTCGATTTGGTCGTCCCACCTCCGCACAGTTGAGTAGGGTTGTAAAAGCTGATGAAATCAGCCTATTAGAGCCCACTCAACCACTGCGTCTTGTTCGACAATCCAAAGACAATTAAGAGGCTAGGACTTTTGTCCCAGCCTCTTTTTAATTTTTTGTAAAGAGTAGATGGCCATCGCTACCATAGACTGCTTAAACTACTATTTCTGTTTAGAAAATTTCGAGTATAACAAAAAAATCAGTCGAACCTGATTTTTATTTTTTCTTTTTATTGTAGTAAATTCTAAATCCTTGGATACTAGCAAAGCTAGAACCAATAGCTAAGGCAAACGCAAAGAAGGTATTCATTTTCGTTGCTAAAAAGATAAAACTAAATACAACCGTCAACACACAGAAAACAGCGATATTTAAAAAATATAGCAATTCACTTAATTGAGGTGCGGGTTCAGCTTCAGGGGCATACTCCTGAATAGGGGATTCTTGGGTTTGTTTCGTTAATTCGATATAATCGAATTCTTCGTCATAGTGTCTTAAATTTCTTACGGGCATATTCTCTCTCCTAACAGTTCTCTATTATTCTATCATGAATTCAGCTTTATAAATGTTACAAAAATGTTACAAATTTTACAAAATGAATATATTTTTCTAGAATTTCGGATTTTTTGTTATAATGGATCTATGAAAAATATTATTATAACAGCAACAGCAGAGAGTGTTGAGCAAGCGCAAGCCTTGATTGATGCAGGGGTTGACCGGATCTATGTCGGCGAAAAAGACTATGGATTACGATTGCCTCAAACTTTAAGCTATGACGAAATAAATCGAATTTCACAACTGGTCCATGCTGCTGGCAAAGAATTGACAGTAGCTGTAAATGCACTGATGCACCAATCAATGATGGATTCAATCAAGCCTTTCCTTGATTTTCTAAAGGAAATTCAGGCTGATTATATTACTGTCGGAGATGCGGGCGTTTTTTATGTTTTGAAACGAGATGGTTATCCCTTCAAAACCATCTACGATGCTTCTACTATGGTAACTTCTAGTCGCCAGATCAATTTCTGGGGGAAACAAGCAGGGGCTTCTGAGGCTGTTTTGGCCCGTGAAATTCCGTCTGCTGAATTATTTGTAATGGCTGAAAATCTTCAAATCCCAGCAGAAGTATTGGTTTACGGTGCTAGCATTATTCACCATTCGAAGCGTCCTCTTCTTCAGAATTATTACAATTTTATTAAGACAGAGGAGTCTGTGACCAAAGATCGTGATTTGTTCCTAGCAGAACCGGGAGATCCAGATTCTCACTATTCGGTTTACGAGGACAAACATGGGACCCATATTTTTTCAAATAATGATTTGAACATGATGACCAAATTGATAGAGTTGGTGGATCATGGTTATGATCATTGGAAACTCGATGGGGTCTACTGTCCGGGTGAGAACTTTGTTAAGATTACAGAGTACTTTATCAAGGCGCGTGATTTAATTCAAAATGGAACCTTCACGCAAGATCAAGCCTATCTCTTTGATGAAGAGATTCGCAAATTGCATCCAGCTAATCGTGGTTTGGATACTGGTTTCTACGATTATGAACCAGATCGTGTAAAATAATAGAAAAAGTAGCTGCTTCTTCGTTTGTGAGTTTTCCTTTTTCAGGGAACGAAGGAGCCATTCATCCTATCGACAATCTTGTAAATTGGAGAAAAAATGACAAATACAAAAAAACGTCCAGAGGTCTTGGTACCTGCTGGAACCTTAGAAAAATTAAAAGTCGCCGTTAATTACGGGGCAGACGCTGTGTTCGTTGGTGGACAAGCCTATGGGTTGCGAAGCCGTGCCGGAAACTTTACTATGGATGAACTACGCGAGGGAATTGAATACGCTCATGCGCGTGGAGTCGATGTCCACGTAGCCTCGAACATGGTAACACATGAAGGAAATGAACAAGGAGCTGGTGAGTGGTTCCGTGAATTGCGGGAAATGGGGCTTGATGCTGTGATCGTATCAGACCCGGCCTTGATTGAAATTTGTGCAACTTATGCACCTGGCCTCAATATCCACTTATCTACGCAAGCTTCTGCGACCAATGTGGAGACCTTCCATTTCTGGAAAGAATATGGCTTGACCCGTGTTGTATTGGCTCGCGAGGTATCCATGGAAGAGTTGGCTGAAATTCGTAAGCGCACAGACCTTGAAATTGAAGCCTTTGTTCATGGGGCGATGTGTATCTCCTATTCTGGACGTTGTACCCTTTCAAATCACATGTCAGATCGTGATGCCAACCGTGGCGGTTGTTCTCAATCTTGTCGGTGGAAATACGATCTCTATGATATGCCATTTGGTCAAGAGCGTAAAAGTGTTAAAGGCCAAGTACCAGAAGAATACTCAATGTCAGCCGTAGATATGTGCATGATTGAAAATATCCCAGACATGATTGATAATGGGGTTGATAGCTTGAAGATCGAAGGTCGGATGAAATCTGTCCATTATGTATCAACGGTTGCCAACTGTTACAAGGCGGCTTGTGATGCTTATATGGAAAGCCCAGAGGCCTTTTATGCCATCAAGGAAGATTTGATCAATGAATTGTGGAAGGTTGCCCAACGTGAATTGGCGACTGGTTTCTACTACCAAACTCCGACAGAAAATGAACAATTATTTGGCGCTCGTCGCAAGATTCCTCAATATAAATTTGTAGGAGAAGTGGTTGATTTTGATCCATCTACTATGACTGCGACCATTCGTCAGCGGAATGTCATCAATGAAGGAGACCAAGTGGAATTCTATGGACCAGGTTTCCGTCATTTTGAATGCCAGATCCAAGACTTGCATGACAAGGATGGAGTGAAGATTGATCGTGCACCAAATCCAATGGAACTCTTAACCATCACCGTACCACAAGAAGTTAAACCAGGAGATATGATTCGTTCTTGCCAAGAAGGTTTGATCAATCTCTACTCCAAAGACGGTGCAAGTAAAACTGTTCGAGCATAAGAAAAAAAGAGAGGGTTAAACCTCTCCTTTTTGTTGGGCGATGCGAATATTATTGGGAACCAAACTGATTTTCTGGATCTCAGAAATTCGGATAATGGTCGACATACTCTTCTTGAAATTTTTGACGATCAGTTGTCGGCGCTCCTGGTCAAACTTGACAATGTCGCCCGTAAAACTTTTATTTGAAAAAATAACATGAACCCCTTGCTTTTTTCGCAATGCTTGTTGAATGATTTCAATAATTCTTTCGTCTTCTAATGGGGCAGGGGTACTGACTTTTCCATTGAAAAACTCATTTGCTCGGTCTTTAACGATCTCGAGAAATTTTTTCATAGCTAAATTCTCCATAACTTGATACAATATATTATAGATAATTTCCGTGATTTTGTAAATGATTTACGAATAATAGAGATGAGAAAGCAAGAAAGGAGTCGGGAAATGGCAGAATTTTCATTTCAAATTGAGGAGCATCTATTGGTTTTGTCCGAAAATGACAAAGGGTGGACCAAAGAATTGAACCGTGTAAGTTTTAACGGTGCTCCTGCTAAGTATGATCTTCGCACCTGGAGTCCAGACCATACAAAGATGGGCAAAGGGATTACACTAACGAACGAAGAGTTTCAAGTCATGCTCGATGCATTCAAAAATGAATAACAAAAAGAGGTCCTTTAAGGATTTCTTTTTTGTTATAGTCTAAAACTATAAAGAGATCAAGGATATTAGATTAACTTAACCCCTTGTTTGTCAAGTATTAGACTGCTATAATGGTTGCATTAATGAATTAATGTAAAACTTATAGGAAAGAGGGACTCGTCTTGACACATACACATGCACCTTATCGCGTAGACCATGTTGGATCATTTCTTAGACCAGCAGCTTTGGTTCAGGCTCGTGAAGACTTCGCAACTGGAAAAATCAGTCAGGCTGACTTAACAAAAGTAGAAGATCAGGCTATTCGTGACCTTGTTGAAAAGGAAATTGCGGCTGGTCTCAAATCAGTAACAGATGGGGAATTCCGCCGAGCTTATTGGCACTTGGATTTCTTCTGGGGCTTCGGTGGCATTGATCATGTCCAGGCGGCAGAGGGATATCATTTTCATGATGAAACTACCAAGGCTGACTCAGCTCTTGTCGTTGGGAAAATTACGGGAGATAACCATCCTTTTGTAGAGCATTACAAGTTCTTACGAGACCTTGTGGCAGATGTGGAAGGAGTAGAAGCTAAATACACCATTCCAGCGCCCGCGCAATTCTATTTTGAATTGATCCGTGATGCCGAACATGTGGAGCAACTGAATAGCATCTATCCTGATTTCGTAGCTGTTCGTGAAGATATCAAGCAAGCCTATCTCCAAGTGATTCAAGATCTCTATGATGCGGGACTTCGAACGCTTCAAGTAGATGACTGTACTTGGGGTGTCTTGGTAGACGATAACTTCTTGTCGGCTTGGGGAGCTGCTCAAGGCAAGTCAAAAGATGAGGTTCGTCGGGAACTCGCTGATCTCTTCTTGACCTTTAACAACGATGTTTACCAACATGTTCCTGCTGGTTTGACGGTCAATACGCACGTCTGTCGTGGAAACTTCCATTCGACTTGGGCTTCATCAGGTGGTTATGCGCCGATCGCGAAAGAACTCCTAGGAGAAGAAGCAGTGAATGCTTACTTCCTTGAGTTTGATACCGATCGTGCCGGTGGTTTTGAACCACTTGCAGAAGTAACACCTGGAAAAGGAGTGGTCCTAGGGCTTTTGACGTCTAAGAGTGGTCAATTGGAGAACAAGGACGAGGTCATTGCTCGTATTAAAGAAGCGAGTCAGTATGTACCTTTAGAAAATCTTTATCTGTCTACCCAGTGTGGCTTTGCTTCTACAGAAGAAGGAAACATTTTGACAGAAGAAGACCAATGGAAGAAAATTGGCTTGATCAAAGAGATTGTTGCTGAAGTTTGGGGCGAATAAAGGAGAATAAATTATGTCAGATTTACTTAGTATTTACAAAGAATTGCAAGCTAAAAAATGGGTAGACTTGAGTCACCAAATCAATGCAGAAAGTCCTCACTTTCCAGCTCTTCCTGCTTTGCAACAAGAGGACCTCTTCACACTGAAAGATGGCTTCCATGTCCAAAAATTTACAGTAGTTGGTCAATACGGAACGCATATCGATGCACCGATCCACTTTGTAGAAGGTGGCCGTTGGTTGGATGAGATTGACCTCAAAGATCTTCTCTTACCACTCTATGTCATCGACAAGTCTAGAGAAGTTGCAGCCAATCCAAACTTTATCTTGAGCAAACAAGATATTTTGGATTTCGAAGAAGAACATGGACAAATTGCAGAAGGGGCTTTTGTGGCCTTCCGTAGTGATTGGTCAAAACGTTGGCCAGATCAAGATGCTATGCGCAACCTAGATGAAAATGGGGTTCAGCAAAGTCCGGGATGGAGCCGTGAAGCTTTGGAATTCTTGATCCATGAACGCCATGTTAAAGCGGTGGGTCATGAGACCTTCGACACAGATGCGGGTATCCCAGCTGCAGAGCATGGCTTGGTCAATGAATACTACCTCTTGGAACAAAATATCTACCAAGTAGAAGTCTTGAACCAATTGGATCAAGTACCAGCTGTAGGGGCTTTGATTTCAATTGCCTTCCCTCATTGGGACAAGGCAACTGGTTCACCTGTGCGTGCCATTGCCATCTTACCATAAGCTAAGAAAAAGAGAGTGGGACAGAAATCGGTCATTCGTTAGAATTCGATTTCGTCGTCCCA
>ENA-OWLX01000097-OWLX01000097.1-metagenome-genome-assembly--contig:-NODE-97-length-27079-cov-31.308022_pt1 | contig 27079 bp, 29 predicted proteins | sample MGYA00245351_ERZ651106 | MGnify/ENA primary metagenome ERZ651106 (study PRJEB26857, sample SAMEA4031768) | metagenome | biome: human; feature: oral; material: saliva | place: Philippines | collected 2014... | reverse complement strand
AGCGTAGTAAACCTTGATTTCCTGTTGAAAGTCCGTCTGTGTTTTCTGATGTTTGACATGGTGAAAACGATAGCACCACCCGTCAGGATGTGTATAGCTATCCTCTTTGTCATCATAGTACCAATTCGCTAAGTTCCTAGCTGACTGTTTATACTTTTTCTTCTGTTCCTTATCAAACATGGCATATTTAATCAGGTGGTCTACCTCATTTTCATCTAAGCGAAGGAGGTTCTCTTCACTGCCGTATCCAGCATCTGCGACAACGGTCTTCACATCATGTGGATAGGTTTCAAGCAATGGCAAAAGAGTTTTAGTATCTGTCGGATTTGAGAAGATATCATAGTGAAGAACAAATTGGTTCTCAGTAGCGATTTGAAGATTGTATCCAGCCTTGAGTTGACCATTCTTCATGTGGTCTTCTTTCATTCGCATGAAAGTGGCAGCTGTATCTGTTTTGGAAAAGCTATTGCGTCCTTCGAAAGTATCCTGATATCTCTCGTATTTTTCAGCGCGTATTGAAAAATCATCCTTAACTTTACGCAGGACTTTCTTGAGTTTACGACGTTGAGTTTTACGCTCATCCCTACCTTTCACTGGTGTTTCTTCAATGTCTTGGCTCAGTTTAGCCAATTCTTCTTCAAGGACTTGAGTGAACTCTGTCAATTGTTCTGAGGTAATAGGTTCTTCTTCATCCAGCACAATGGCCTGATGGATAAGAGGGGTGATTTCTTCTTGGAAATAGGCCTGTATCTGTTTTTGAAGTTTGGCGGAAAACTTGTCCGTAGCCTTTTTCCACACGAAACTATACTTATTGGCATTCGCTTCAATCTTAGTACCATCAATAAACAAACACTCTAAGGTCACTAACTCTTCCATTTTTAAACGAAAATTGAGGTCAATGAAAAGATCACGAATGAGATTCTCCATCCCAGTAGCGACACGAAAGCGATTGATGGTACGGTAGCTGACCACCAACTGTCCTGTTAGGTACTGCATGGCGATATTTTCAATCATCATTTTTTCGATTTTTCGCCCAGAAAAAATCCCTTGTGAATAGGCAAATAGCAGAGCAGCTAAAAGCATTTTAGGGTGATAAGACGGGCGACCAAAGTCATGATAGAAAGCATGGAAGTGACGATCCTCCAAGGCATTCACCACTTTTTCAATGGTAAAGACAAGGTGGTCTTGTGGTAATAAAGAACTGATTTCTAGTGGTAAAGTCGTTTGATTTGTGTTATAGTGAATATGCATGGGATAGCCTTTCTAAATGGTTTATTGAGCAATTCTATTTTACCAAGACTATCGTAACCATGCAAAAAAGCAACGGCAAATCCGTTGCTTTTTTTGGGAAGCCAAGGGATTTTTGTCCCAGACTCATTTTTTATTATTTGCTACCATCCTGATCAGGCTCATCATTTCGTCTCAGACTAAAATGGTCGGGCAAGGGATCTGGCCCTGCTTTGGTTCCAGGATGGCATCGAAAGATCCTCGCAATCCCCATCAAGACACCTTTTGCTCCAAAGCGCTCAATCGCTTGGATCATATAATTGGAACAGGTCGGTTGAAAGCGACAAGAAGGCGGGAAAATCGGAGAGATCCATTTTTGATACCCTCTGACCATGGCAATCAAGATTTTTTTCATGCTTTTTTCGAACGGGTTACTGCCAGATTATGCAACTGGCTAATTTCTTTTTTGTTCAAGCGGCGGTATTCACCCGGACGAAGGCCTGTCACATCCAGGTTTCCAAACTGGGTCCGAGATAGTTTGTCCACTAAAAGTCCTACTGCTTCAAACATTTTCTTGACCTGGTGGTTGCGCCCTTCATGAATGGTCAACTGAACCACTGAACGGTTCTTTTCGACATCTACTTTTAAGATCTCGTAAGTCGCTGGCTTGGTTTTCTTCCCATCAATGGTCACCCCTCGCGTCAAGGGACGCAAGTTTTCCTTATTGGCAATGCCTTTGACACGCGCCACATAGACCTTATCAATTTCATTGCGCGGGTGGATCATCTCATCTGTAAAATCGCCATCATTGGTCAAAATCAAGACACCAGATGTATCCCAGTCCAAACGTCCTACTGGATAGATACGTTCAGGGACTTGAGATAAGAGGTCGACAACCGTTGTCCGCCCCTTGTCATCGGATACACTAGAGATGACACCGCGTGGCTTGTTTAAAAGATAGTAGACCTTTTCTTCATTATAGATTGGAGTCCCCTCAACCTCAACCTTATCACCGGTTTTAATGATGGTTGCTAGTTCTCGTACGACTTGTCCATTAACCGTTACCAAGCCTTGCTTGATCAATTCTTCCGCCTTTCGACGGCTAGCTACACCTGCATGGGCAATATATTTGTTAATTCTCATCTAGTTCCTCTGTTCTCTCTGAAAATAATTGACCTTCTTCTGGATCAATGTCCACTTCCTCAACCTTCGGCAATTCCTCCAAATGATTGATCCCCATATAATCTAAAAAATACTCCGTCGTGACATATAAATTGGGGCGCCCAAGGACTTCTTTTTTCCCATCCTCGCGAATCAGATCAAATGACAGTAGTTTGGCAATGGCACCACTGGAATTGACTCCTCGAATATCATCGACCTCTACACGAGTGATCGGTTGTTTATAAGCAATGATCGACAAGGTTTCAAGAGCTGCTCGGGACAAACTTTGGTTCATGGGAGTTCTAGAATAGTCTCGTAAAACCGATGCATAGTCTGCCTTTGTCACCAGTTTATAACGGGAAGCTGTCTCCATCAAACACAGACCAGTATCCGTATCTTCTTGGTATTTTTGGGCCAATTTTTCTAAACTTTGCACCACACCTGTGGGAGGTAAAGAGAGAATCTCTGCGATTTGTCTAGCAGTAATTCCTTCTTCGCCGGCTACAAACAAGAGTGCTTCAATTTCAGCTAATTTGCTCATGTTCAATCCTATGTAAGTAAATTTCTCCAAAAGCTCTATCCTGGGTCACCGTTACTTCTTGAATCTTAATCAATTCAAGGGTTGCAAGAAATAGAGTAATGACCTCTTGGAGATCCGCTGCTTCTACAAATAAGTCCTGCAAGAGAACTTGTGAGCGATCGTGGAATCGGTGACGCAGCTGGTCCATCAAATCCTCAATCTTATATTCATCTTTTACAATAGTCGTATGGTTCTGACGGAATTCTTCTTTTTTCTTGGTCAATAGTTTTGAGAAAGCCAAGAAAAGATCCACCGTTGTACGATCGTGAAGCAATTCCGTATCGTCATAGACCAATTCCATCTTAGGTTTTGAATAATAAAGGGCACGCTCCTCATGCTGGAAGGCCATCAACTCCCCTAATTGTTTATAGGTTCGGTATTCTTCCAATTGAGAGAGGAGATCCTGTTCTAGATCCTCCGCGTCATCCATCTCTTCTGCTAGTTTGGGAAGGAGTCGTCGGCTCTTGATCAAAGTCAGTTGACTAGCCATCAGCATATACTCACCTGCCACTTCTAGCTTCATAGCCTGGAGAGTCGCCAAATAGGCCAGATACTGCTCAATCACCTCAATCAGAGGAACCTCATAGATATCCATTTGGTACTTAGAGACCAAGTGGAGCAAGAGGTCCAAGGGCCCTTCAAAATCTTTAATTTTAATATCCATTATTTATATTTTTCTAATGTGACCATCGTTTTTAGGCCCAATTCACGCGCGATACTAAAGAGATCCACACCCAGTTCTCGTTGTTTCAAAATATATTGTTCGCGAATGGATTGCGCTGAAAGGTCTTGGTTGCCTTTTTCAATCAAGAAGGCTTCTAACTGCCGGAATCCCCACTGACGGGAGTAAGACTTCCCTTTATTATCAAAGAGATAGACACCATCAAGGAACAGTTGTAACTCATCCAGTAACGGCTCTGGAACTTTTAAAACCCGTTTTTGGCCATCTTTGCCCACTCGAATGACATGAAAGTCCAGCTGAATGTCTTCTACCTTGACTTGGAGGATCTCACTTGGCAACAAGCCCATCTCCAGAATCAACAAGGCCATCAAGCGTCCCTGTGGGTTGGTTGACGCTTCCCAAAAATGGGTCAGATCCATCAATTCCCGATCATGGGTCTTGGCCGGTTGAATTTTAGGCAAGACCAAACGATGGTATTCAGAAATAAAGCGTTCTTGATACAAATAATATAAAAATTGGTTGACGGCGGATAATTTTCGTTTTTGAACCGCCGGTTTAAAATCTTTAATCGAAGCTTGGTAAATTCTCAAATTTGTCGGTGTCACTTTTCCATGGATGGACTCAATAAATTGGTCCAAATCATAGAAATAGGCCGACTGAGAATTTTCACTTAATTCTTTTTGATCAATAAAACTTGCAATAAATTCTTTCATTTTGGAATCATCTCGTATTCATTTGAAAAATCATGCATTAGCGAATTGATGGCTTTAAGAATCGATTTCCGTGTAATAATCCCTTGGAAATAGCCTTCTTCATCCACCACCGAAAGGAAGGAGTCATCCACCAACTTGTGAAGGACTTCTGTCAAATTGAAGTCTAAGCCGATGACCCCGACCTCCTTCTTCGCAACGTCTAAGATATCCATCGAGGCAAAAGTCTCCTCAGGAATCTCGTGTTTCAATTGATAAGATAGAATATCCGTTAGGGAGATCGTCCCCACAAACTTGCGTTCATCCGTCACTACCGGAATACGACTATAGCTAATCTGGCTTAGGAGCAAGATGGCATGGTCTACATTGTGGTTATCAATCAAGACCGCTAAATTTTTGGCTGGAGTTAAGAACGTCTCTTCCTGCGCCAGCAAGAAACGTTCAAATTCCTTTGCTATCATCTGCTAAACTCCTTTGTCAATTCAGGATACAACTCATGATCTCGCGTATAATACTCTACCTTGAAGTTCGAATCAGTTATCTCTATCTTGGCATACAAACACTCTCGAATCAGACCGCGTGGCTGACTGATCGATCCAGGATTCACAAAGAGGGTTCTTCCTTCCTTCCAAACATCTGGGATATGAAGGTGGCCGTAAAGACAGATATCTGCTTCTTCCTCTTGGGCCCACAGATCCAATTTTTGAAAACTAAAATTGATCTGGAAGAGGTGCCCATGGGTCTGGATGATTCGTGTTGGCCCTAGTTGGGTCACCAAGCGTTCTGGATAACCATCATAAAAATCCATATTTCCTTGGACAACGTGAATCCCTTCCCAGACAGGATCATCACTTTTTAGTTCAGAATCCCCATTGTGAAAGATCCCATCGACCTGACCTAGGTATTTTTCTTTAATAGCTTCTACGATGGAACGGTCTCCATGCGAGTCACTCATCACGATGATTGTTTGCTTTGCCATGATGGAAATACCTCCAATAACTTTTTAACAGCTAAAGCACGATGCGATTGTGTATTTTTTTCTTCTAGTGTTAATTCCGCAGCAGCACGTCCCGTTTCCCCAACTAAGAAGAGAGGATCATAGCCAAAGCCGTTTTCACCCTTAGGTTCAAAATTAATATAACCTGGCCAATCAGCTTCTACTACTAGGCTTTCCTTACCTGGTCTTGCAACCACCAAGGTTGTATGGAATTGAGCTGAACGATCTTTCAAGTCAAAGACCATAGCCAATTCGTGCAACAATTTCGCATTGTTCTCTGCATCTGTCGCACCGACTCCTGCAAAGCGAGCAGACCAGACCCCTGGTAAGCCTCCCAAGACATCTACCTTCAGGCCGGAATCATCTGCTAAGACTGTTTTCCCCGTTAAGGCTGCGATGGTTTCAGCTTTTAACCGTGCATTCTCTTCAAAGGTCATGCCTGTTTCTTCGACTTCCGGTAGCTCTGGATAGTGATTGAGATTCTCCACTTCAAAGCCCAGCTTTTCAAACATATTGCGGAATTCTTTGGTTTTTCCCTCGTTTCGAGTCGCAATGAGAATCGTATCTTTGACCTTATCTTGCCCTAAAAAGGCTTCCAAATCCACCCCATCGCTTGGTAAATACAAATAGAGTAATTTCCCCTTTTCAACCAAGAGCAAGGCACCTTGACGCTGGACTATTTCAAAATTTCTTCCCTTGACCTCATTTAAGATTTCTGTCAAAAAAGTCAGAAATCGAAAGGCTGATCCATAGCGCATCACAGACAAATTGAGCGGAAAACCTTCTTGATCCTTGTCAAACAGGACTTCTAGTTGGTCTAAAAGAGTGGAAGCTTCAGCCGGAACCTGACTAAATTGGTTGTAGTCCGAAGCTTCCCCCCATTGGGCGATATACCAATCTTGGGTATCTTTGTATTCAAATAGTTTGTCACTCATAAATTCACATGCTCCACATTCACTGAACGTTCTAGCCATTTTTCGGCAATTGTTGCAAAGCTATTCGCATTTGCAGTTGTATAAAAGCGATGGGTTTGCTCTAAGAGTTCGCGACTCTTATTTAACTCAAAATAGTTTAGTAAGACCGAAATATCCCGAACACACTCTGCCCCACTGTCAATCAATTTAACATCCGGTCCCATGACATTTTGGATAATGGGTTTCAACAGAGGATAATGGGTGCATCCCAAGACCAAGGTATCAACCTTTCCAACTAGTGGTTTTAAGGTCTCGTAAACCACCTTCTTGGTCACACTGGAGGCCAATTCGTTTGATTCCACCAAGGGAACAAACTTGGGACAAGCTAAACTGGTTACTTCCATGTCTGGTGCTAGACTTTGAATCTTCTCTTTATAAATTCCAGAAGAGACTGTCATTGGTGTCCCAATCACCCCGATGTTTTGATGCGTGGTTGATTTAATGGCTGCAGAAGCCCCTGGCAAAATCACTCCCAGAACGGGAATATCAAGTTTAGCCTTGACTTCTTCCCAAACAACTGCAGTCGCTGTATTACAAGCTAAGACAATCATCTTGACATTTTGGGTCAAAAGGAAGTTCACCATCTGCCAAGTAAAGTCGCGAATTTGGTCTGCTGGTCGAGGGCCATAAGGTGCACGCGCTGAATCTCCAATATAGACGACATCTTCGTGAGGAAGCTGACGGAGCAATTCGCGGACAACGGTCAAGCCACCTACTCCAGAATCTAAAAAACCAATCGGTCGGTTATCCATATCTCTTCCTTCCAAAAGGAGGGACTAAGAAATTCCTCCAAGCCCCTCTCATTTATTATCGTGAGATTGCCCCACTCTTATTTTTTCTTGTTTTTCGCCATTGCTGATTTTTGTTGGTTCACAATTTGGCGATAGACCTGTTGAACTTTTGCTTCGCTTGGACGTTGGCCACTCGCACCCAAAAGTGTACGGACTGCTTCAACATTCAAACGTGGGTTTGATGCAAATTCTTTTTCAAATTGACGACGAAGCAAGAACATCCCTGCAACCATCCCACCAAAGAAAGCTAAAATGATCAACAAAATTCCCAAAAAGAGATTCATACATTTTTCTCCGATCCATTATTTTTACATAACTATTATTATATCAGACAATCGCTTATTTTTCAATGTCAAAGCCATAGAGTGTCGCAAGATAATCTTCTGGTTTTTCTGCCCGACGAATCAAGCGGGCCTTTCCACCTTCTTGAAGCAGGACTTCGGCGGATCGCAACTTGGCATTGTATTGATAGCCCATTGAAAAGCCATGGGCTCCAGTGTCATGAATGACAAGCAAATCTCCAATTTCTGTTACCGGAAATTCTCGTTGTTTGGCAAATTTATCATTGTTTTCACAGAGGCTTCCCACCACATCGACGACTTCAGTTGGTCCATTAGGACGATCCATATTAGTGATATGGTGATAAGCGCCGTACATAGCTGGTCTCAAAAGGTTCACAGCTGAGGCATCAACTCCGATATAAGTCCGGTAGGTTTTCTTTTTATGCGTTACTCTGGTTACCAGGAGGCCGTGTGAAGCCAGCATAAAGCGTCCAAGCTCCGTATAGATTTTTACATGACCAAGCCCTGCAGGCTTAAGAATTGTATCAAAGACGCGGTGAACCCCTTCCCCAATAATAGCAATATCATTTGGTTCTTGCTCTGGTTTATAATTAACACCAACACCACCAGAAAGGTTGATGAAGCCTAAGTGAACCCCTGTTTTCTCAACCACTTCCACTGCCAATTCAAAGAGTTGACGCGCTAACTCGGGATAATAATCATTAGATACTGTATTAGAAGCTAATAAGGCATGAATCCCAAACTCTTCCACACCTAGATCTTTCAGCTCGATAAAGGCTTGGATCAATTGCTCCTTGGTCATGCCAAACTTGGCTTCTTCAGGATTGTCCATGATATCGGTTCCCAGTTCAAAGACTCCACCAGGATTATAGCGGCAAGAAATGACTTTGGGAATGCTGGTCACAGACTTCAAGAAAGCAATGTCTTCAAAGGCATCCAGATTGATCATTGCTCCTAATTTTCTAGCATAGACAAATTCCTCGGCTGGCGTATTGTTCGAAGAAAACATAATTTCCTCCCCAGCAAAGCCTAGCTTATCAGCCATTAACAATTCCACGTAGCTGGCACAATCAACCCCGCAGCCCTCTTCTTGCAAAATTTTTAGAATGGATGGATTGGGTGTCGCCTTGATAGCAAAATATTCTTTAAAGCCGTCATTCCATGCAAAAGCCTTGTGAAGCGCTCGCGCTGTTTCACGAATCCCTGCTTCATCATAGAGATGAAAAGGTGTTGGAAATTCTTGGGTCAGGCTTTCTAATTGTTCACGGGTTACAAAGGGTGTTTTCATAGGCTCTCATTTCTATTCTTTAGTCACTATTAGTATAGCACAAGTCGGAAAACAAAAAAAGCCGAGGCAACTGCCCCAGCTCAATCTCTCTTTGATTAGTCGTTTCTTCCGAAGATACGAAGAAGGCTGATAAAGAGGTTGATAAAGTCAAGATAAAGTTCCAAAGCCATGGCCACTGCCCAGCCAGTCGCAGGTTGACCATTTGTTTGGTCATAGACATAGCGAATCTTTTGGTTATCCCAAGCTGTCAATCCTGCGAAAAGGAAGACAGAGATAAAACTCAAAATATAATCCATACCAGAACTTCTCAAGAACATATTCACTACAGAAGCGATGATCACACCGATTAAAACTCCCATTAGAGCACGTCCCATTCCTGAAAGGTCTTTTTTCACGACGCGTCCAATAGCTCCCATGACAATAAACATCAAGGCACTGACCAAGAAAGCCTTATAGACAGTTGCTTGCATGTAGCGCGCAATGATGAAGCTCAACGTAAAGCCATTCAAAGCTGAATAGATCAAGAAGATTGGAAGGGCAGATGGCCTATTTTTTATAGCCATACCACTTGCAACAAAGACCAAGATCAATTCCACAACCACTGCTGCGTAATAAACCATTGGTGCTGTTGTCAAGATTTGAACGAAAAACTCTTGAAAAACCGTCATCATAAGGCCAGACACAAGGGCTGAAATCCCAACACCAATCCCCACTAAGGAATAAATTTTATTATAAAAAGCATTCAATTCACTTTGTTCTTGGATTACTGAATCATTATACATAGAAACAAGTTCCTTTCAAATTTGTTTACTACAATTTTAACATTTTTCGATGAAAAAATCTCTTTTTGGCCATCTTTTTACGCCAAGGTTCTGAAGCTTCCTTAACAGCCCAGTATTTATCCACCATGGTCACCACGAAGGATTCTTTGTAGCGAGGCGGAGCAAGGGTAGCTCCCCACATGTGTTTAATGATGATGTCTTCTTCCTTGGCATTGAGATCTGTAATCTTTCGCGCATTTCTCACGGCAATGCGTGGATGGATCCAGGCGTGACTCTTGGTAAACTTGGTCTCGCGCCAATCATAGTAAAAGAGGTCATGCAAGAGGCCACCCCGAGCCGTACTTTTAGCATCCCAGCCAAATTTTTTAGCCAGTTTATAACTAGTATAGCTAACATGAATGGAATGCTCCAAACGATTGGAATGAATATGATGGGGGATGTCGGCTAATTTTTGAACCTTAGGGTGCTGGATCAAATGTCCCACATAGTTCATGTATTCTTTGTCACGATGATATTGCATAAGATAACCACCTTTCCTTGATAGGCTCTCCCAATAAAACATCCATCAACTTCTTACAGTTTAAGTATACTGCTTTTTCTCAAAATTCCCTTAAAGAAAACATCAAAATTCCTGCTGCCACTGCAACATTCAGACTCTCTGCTCGACCCGGCATGGTAATATGAACCAGCTGGTCTGCTTGTGCGGCCATTTCTGGACTAATGCCATTGCCTTCATTGCCCATTACCAAGATAAACTGATTGGTTTGAGGAAGCTGATGGTAATCGATGGAAGCTTCTGATAGCGTCGTTGCAAGGACCGCTAGATTGGATTGACTAGCTCGTTCAAGCAGTTCTTCTCGATCCAGTTTCCAGATAGGAATATGAAAATGACTGCCCTGCATGGATCGAAGAGTCTTGAGACTGTAGAGATCTGCGGATGCTTTCGAAAGCATGACACCATCAAAGCCAGCTGCATCTGCTGTTCGAATCATGGTTCCGACATTGCCTGGATCTTGTACGTCCTCCAAATAGAGGTAACGACCTTGTAGCTGATCTGGAAGGACTGGTTGCTCTATAGCAATCTCTGCGACTACTCCTTGAGGTGTCTTCGAATCTGCCAAGAGACTCAAAATCTCCGGAGTCACGACGATGACGTTTTGGATACTCTCTACTCGGTCTAAATAGGCTTCTAAAACAAAGACCTGCCGAATGCTCGCCTGATTTTCTACTGCCTCTTCAAAGAGATGCCAGCCTTCAATGAGATAAGAATCTGTGCGGTATTTTTTTTGATGTAATTTTTTAGCATTTTTGATTACATTATTGGATTTAGACGTTATAATATTCATAGACCTATTATAGCACAAAGAAAAAGAAGAAATCATGCCTCAGATAGATTTCTTCGACTCAAGGAGGATGCACATGCAAAAGGTAAAAATGATCGCCCAAGGACGTGTTCAAGGTGTTGGTTTTCGCTGGGGAGTCTACAGTCTTGCTTTAGAGATCGGAGGAATCACTGGGCGCGTCTGGAATAATGACGACGGGACGGTTGGTATTCTAGCTCAGGCAGAGTCTAACAGTCAAATGGCCAAATTCATCCAAGAAATACGCAAAGGTCCTACGCCATTTGCGCATGTGACTTATTTGGATGTTACGCTAGCAAACTTTGAAAACTATAAGGACTTCAAAATTGCAAATTAAGACTAGAGAACTATTGTGTATTTTCAAAAAAAACAGTAGAATAGAAAGGTAACATTTAAAAAAAGAAGGAACGATTTGTGAAAAAAAATAAACTTGCATTACTTGCATCGATGGGACTGGCCTCGCTCGTCTTCTTATCTGGATGCGTGAGTGTCGATCAGAAAACCGGAAATCCGACTGGATTGATCTGGAATCTTCTTGGACATCCGATGGGTGAAGCCATCAAGTTCTTTGCCAAGGACCTAGGCTTAGGCTTTGGGATCGGGATTATAATTGTAACGTTGATCGTGCGCTTGATCATCTTGCCACTTGGTTTGTACCAATCATGGAAGGCAACCTACCAGTCTGAAAAGATGAACTACTTGAAGCCTATCCTTGGACCGATCCAAGAGCGCATGAAAAATGCTAGCACACAAGAAGAAAAGCTATTGGCGCAACAAGAATTAATGGCAGCTCAACGTGAAAATGGTGTCAGCATGTTTGGTGGCATTGGGTGTTTGCCACTCTTGATCCAAATGCCATTCTTCTCTGCTCTCTTCTTTGCAGCCCAACACACCAAAGGGGTCGCTGATAGTAGCTACTTCGGCATTGCTCTTGGTAAACCTAGCTTACTCTTGGCGGCTATTGTAGCCATTCTCTACTATATCCAAAGTATGCTCTCTCTTCACGGAATTGAAGATGAAAGCCAAAAGGAAAGTATGCGCAAAGCATCGCTGATGAGTCCAATTATGATCGGTGTCTTCTCATTGATCTCTTCAGCTGGAGTGACTCTTTACTGGGTAGTCGGTGGGGTCATCCAAATTATCCAACAATTTGTCATCAACTACTTGATTCGTCCAAATCTTCGCAAGCGGGTCGCTGAGGAATACAAAAATAATCCTCCAAAAGCGACCAGTCACCGTGTGAAAAAAGACGTTACACCAACTGCAACAACACAAATTCAACACAGACCAAAAAACAACCGCAATGCAGGAAAACAACGCAATAGAAAGTAGTAGAAGATACTCAATTCTAGCGGAGTTACCAAAGAGAGGCTAGGACTTTTGTCCCAGCCTCTTTTTTGATTCCTTTCAATCAACGAAGAGTTTTCACTCTTACAAGGAAATTCACAACACAAAACATCAGGCTCTCATAGAGAGCCTGATGTTTATACTTATGCTGTTTTTTCTACGTTCAAAATTTTCACTTGGTAACTTCCAGCTGGTGTCTCAACAGTGACAACATCACCTGTTTTCTTACCAATCAATGCGTGACCGATTGGGCTTTCGTTAGAGATTTTTCCTGCAAAAGCATCTGCTCCTGCTGAACCTACGATACTGTATACTTCTTCATCTGTTTCGCCAACTTCTTGAACTGTAACTGTTTTTCCGATCGCTACCTCGTCTACAGCAACTGCATCGCTATCGACGATTTCAGCATAACGGATTTTAGTTTCCAAGCTCGAAATTTGACCTTCAACAAAAGCTTGTTCATCTTTTGCTGCTTCGTACTCAGAGTTTTCTGAGAGGTCACCGTATGAACGAGCGATCTTGATCCGTTCTACTACTTCAGGTCGACGAACCAATTTCAATTCTTCTAATTCTTGTTCCAATTTTTCTTTTTCTGCTAGGGTCATTGGGTATGTTTTTTCTGCCATTATTCTTCTCTTTCTATTATTTGAATGAAAAAGCTGTGGACGCGCCACATGCTTTTCCTAGTTTGAACTTGCTTGTGTCAATTTACTATTGACGTGTTCTTCTACATTTTTATTGTGTTCTTCATATGTCTTAGCGAAGAAGACTTCACCATTATCGACATTTGCTACAAAGTATAAGTAATCCGTTTTACTTGGATTCACTGCTGCTTCGATCGCTGAGGCCCCAGGATTGACCACTGGGCCGGGCATCAAGCCAGTATTCTTATAAATGTTGTATGGAGAATCTATTTCCGTATCGATCGTTGCGTCTTCTTTTAAGGTTGTCTTTTGCCCAAGTTTACCTTCTGCATAAAGTATCGCAATGTTACTTTGTAAAGGCATATCTTGGTTCAAACGATTATAGAAGACACTAGCGATATCTTTACGATCCTGATCCGTCGCCCCTTCTTTTTCAACCAAGGAAGCAATGGTCAATACTTCATTCACATTGATGTTCTTGCTTTCAAGTGTTTCATAGTATGGGCTTAAGTTTTGATCCATGGCCGCAAGCATCTGATCAATCATATCTTTTACTGTAGTATCTTTACCATAGTTATAAGTCGCCGGGAAAAGATAACCTTCCAAACGGTAACGAACACCAGAGTCCTTACTTGGCAGGTTGGCCAAGAGTTTTGGATATTTGGCCACCATCTTCTCAATAAAGGCATCATCTTGGACAGCCTTCAAGAAATCTTCTTTCTTAAATGGAGTCTTTCCTGCCTTCTTCGTAGAGACATCTGTTGTGATCGCTGTTGCAATCTGATCAATAGTATAGCCTTCCGGAATCGTCACCTTACCAAGAACTGGAGCTTGAGGAGTTTTGGTTCCCTCTTCCTGTAGTTTTTGGATGATGGTTTCTAAATCCATACTCTTTTGTAAATTAAAATAGCCTGACTTGAAATTGCTGTAGTTCTTAAACTTGGTATAGTAGTTAAAGAACTGGCCATTTTTAACGAGTCCTTTTTTCTCGAGGATCGCTCCAATTTCACGATTACTTGAACCTGCTGGAATTTCAACCGTTACAAATTCTGTGGCATTTTTATCCATTGGCTTGACTGCTGAATGAATATAGGTCACTGCAAAGATCCCGGTCGCCACGATCACAATCAACAAGAGGCTGACCACTGTCCGCACGATGCGTTTAGCGATCTTATTTTGTTTCTTTTGTTTTTGTTGACGCTGGCTACGAGAAGAGCGTGATAAGCTTTCCTCTACCGGTTCCTGACTTGGTTCTTTGAGAGCCGGCTTTGTAGGCTCGCTCTTTTCTTCCACAGTAGGAGGGACCACTTCTTGCTCCACCGGATCTGCTTGGGGAGCTGAAGTCGATTCTGCTACTTTCAGAGGTGGTGTTGTTTCTTCCTCATCTTTTCCTGAAGAAGGAGTTTCAACCTCTAGATCCGGTAGATCATACTCTTTTTCAATCTTTAAAAGTTGCTCATTGGCCTCTTCTAAGTCTCTGAGGATCTGTTCTTTGAAGCTTAATAACTTCTCACTTTCTTGTGATTTATCAGTCAAATAATTGACCTCCCTCATCATAATCCTTAATATTATATCTTAAAAGATTTAGAAAAGCAATACAAATTGCCTTTCTTCTTCAAAATACCTAGTTAATCAAGGCTTTTGTTTTGCCAAACCAGATTATACCAAACTTCACCCGCATATTGGGAAGCAGAGAGGCCTTCGTTGGTAAACCCTTGTTTTTCATAAAAAGGAATCAAATAATCATGACAGGTCAGATTGATTCCCTCACGGCCATCCTCCCTCGCAATCTCTTTCATCGCTTCAAGTAAGAGGGTTCCGACTCCTAGCCCTTGGGCTTCTTTGGCAATGGATAGACTTGTAATGGAAATAAAGCCTTTCTCTATCTGACTATGATCTTCGACCTCTGTAAAGGAGGCATCAATCAAATAACGCTCTGGTCTAACAGGGCCTTCTAGATACCCTAAAATCTGACCCTCGCACTCTGCTACTAGAAAAGTCGTTTGAATCTTTTCGATGTGATCTTTTAAAATCTCATGCTCAATCGCTTCTTCTGCCGAAAAATTTTCAAGCTCAATGCGCTCAATCGCATCCAAATCTTCTAGCCTTGCTTGTCTCACTTGAATCTTCTCTTTCATCATCCACTCCTTCTACATTTCCCAAACCATATGGAGACCTAAATCAGATTCCCCTTCATCCCGGAATCCTTGCTGGGCAAAATAGGAAAGCATGTCTTCTGAGCAATCAATCCAAATGGCTTTCTTTCCTTTTTGAACAGCTAGGTCTTTTAAAGCAGCTATTAAAATGGAACCGTAACCTTGACCTTGATGGGCTAGGCTAACTGCTAATCGCAACAGACTGAGACTTTCCTTACCCGCAGAGGATGAATCTTCCGTCGCTAGTAAGTAGGCTACAATATCCCCCGTTTGCTCGATTAGGAGAGAGTTAGACACCTTCGATCCTAGCCTTGCTTCTAACAATTCTTTTCGTTTCTGCACTTCCTTGTCATGGAGCTCTTCTTCGAGCAAAAGCAAGCGCTCTTGATCAGCTAAAGTAATGGGGCGAATGATCATCCTGCACTCCTCTCATCGTTTTTCATAAAACAGATAAATCTGAGTCTGGAACCAAGCGATTCCAGACTCATCATCTCTTATTGTACATTATGTGTCAAACTTGATAATAAACGCTCAAATGAATATTCGTAGGTTTGAATATCTCCAGCCCCCATAAAGACATAAACAGCCTTGTCATGATCAAGAAGAGGAGAAACATTTTCAGTTGTAATAATAGCTGAACGTTTAACAATCTTTGCTTCCAAATCTTCAACCTTTACATCGCCATGGTCAACTTCACGCGCAGAACCATAGATCTGTGCCAAGTAAACAGCATCTGCTTGATTCAAAGCTTCTGCAAATTCTTCCAAAAGAGCAATCGTCCGTGTAAAGGTATGGGGTTGGAAAATGGCCACAATCTCTTTACTTGGGTACTTTTGACGAGCTGCATCCAAGGTCGCAACAATTTCTGTTGGATGGTGCGCAAAGTCATCGATGATCACTGTTCCATTGACCACTTTTTCAGTGAAACGACGTTTCACTCCAGCAAAGGTCTTCAAATGCTCGCGGACCAAATCCAAGTCAAATCCTGCAATGTAAAGCAAACCAATGACTGCTGTAGCATTCATGACGTTGTGACGGCCAAATGTTGGGATATGGAATTGCCCCAAATCTTCTCCACGAAAATGAACATTGAAGGTTGATCCTGTCGTTGAACGAAGCAGGTTGCTTGCGACAAAATCGTTAGTCGCCTTATCAAAACCATAGTAATAAATTGGTGCTGATGAAGTAATCCGACGCAATTCCTTGTCTTCTCCGTAGATGAAGAGACCCTTACTGATTTGTTTAGCATAATCGTTAAAGGCATTAAAGACATCTTCTAAGCTCGTGAAATAATCTGGATGGTCAAAGTCAATATTGGTGATGATGCTGTATTCAGGATGGTAAGGCATAAAGTGACGCTCATACTCATCCGATTCAAAAACAAAGTATTTGGCAGCGGCAGATCCACGACCTGTCCCATCTCCAATCAAATAACTGGTGTCTGTAATATTTGATAAAACGTGAGAAAGCATCCCTGTCGTTGAGGTTTTCCCGTGTGCTCCAGCAACTCCGATACTGACAAAGTCACGCATAAACTCACCAAGGAATTCATGGTAGCGTTTATACGTTAAGCCATGCTCATCTGCATAAGCAATTTCCACATTATTTTCTGGACGGAAAGCATTCCCAGCAATGAGGATCTTATCACCTTGCAAATTTTTCACATCAAATGGATAAATTTGAATTCCTGCTTGTTCCAAGCCACGTTGCGTAAAGTAATACTTCTCAACATCTGAACCTTGAACAGTATGTCCCATTTGGTGAAGCATGAGAGCCAAAGCACTCATACCTGCTCCTTTAATTCCAATAAAATGGTATGTGTTAGACATGTTATCTCCTTATTCTTGATCTAGATGGGTTAAATCCAATTCTTGTTTGATCGGCTGTGGTTTCAGCTTGTGCTGGTCTTTATTGTATATTTGGCTGGTCTTTAAGAAATCATAATTGTTTTTCTTTTCAGTAGGTTCTGCCACTTCTGGTTCTTCTGCAGATTCGAACTCTGCAAGGATCAACTGATCTTGACGCAAGCGTTTGCTATATTTCAACAAATCGCCCGGTTTTTCCTTTTGGAAAGGTGCGGTTGGCTGACCAGGCTTCCGTTCAGAAATAAATGGTTTTTTCCGCTTATTTGTGGTGACCGCTGGATCTGTTGTCAGATAAGGAGCCGAGCGTTTCTTCTTCAGATCTTCACGCGCGCGCGCTCTTGCTTCTTCTGCATAACGATTGGCAGGACTTTTTTTATCAATCGGCTCTTTAAAATCAGGTTTTCTTACTGGCCGTCTTTTGGGTAGGGACTCTTCGAGTGGTTGATGGTAAGGATGCTTGGGTTTCGTATTTTCAGCAATGGGTTGCCATTCCAAATAATTTTTATCCACATATTCGCCTGTAATGTTACTGATCAAGTCTGAATCATCGTACAGGTTCATATGGGGCATCTCCGTTAACATCAACTCATTATCCCCTACTTGAGGAAAATATTTTTCTGTCATGTTTGCTTCCTTTCGACACTCCATTAATTATAAACTATTCACAGAATTTTTCAAGTTATTCCGACTGAATTCCTAGAATCTCGCGTATTTCCTCTACAGATAGGCTCGATCTAGTTTCCGTTCCATCTAGAATTGTTGAAACCAGATGGCGTTTTGAAACTTGAAGCTCTTGAATTTTTTCTTCGATAGTCCCACGGGTAATCATGCGGTAGACTTCAACATTTTGTTCTTGTCCCATTCGATGGGCACGGCCAATCGCTTGTTCTTCTACCGCGGGATTCCACCACAAATCGACTAAGATAACGGTATCGGCACCAGTAAGGTTCAATCCGACCCCACCAGCCTTCAGTGAAATGAGAAAGGCATGGCGCTCTCCTGCATTAAAGGCATTGGTCATTTCTTGACGATCTTTTGCGGGAGTAGACCCCGTGATTTTAAAGGAGGTCATGCCGAGCTGATCAATCTCCTTCTCCAGAATATCTAACATGCCTCTAAATTGGGAGAAGATCAAGACCCGATGATCGCCATCCTGGATTTGAACCAGAAGGTCGCGAAGACTCTCCAATTTTCCACTGTCTCCTTGATAATCTTCCATAAAAAGGGATGGAGTATCACAGATTTGGCGAAGACGCATGAGCCCCGAAAGGATCTCCACCTTGCTACGATTTAATTCTTCCTCACTAGAGCTTCGAACCCGGTCTTGAATTTGCTTTAATTGGGCTAAATAGATGGTTTTTTGGCTTTCGTCCAACTCATTATGATAGATGGTTTCAATCAAGTCTGGTAATTCTTGAAGGACCTCTGTTTTTTTTCGCCTCATGACAAAGGGTTTTACAAAACGGGCAATGGTATCCGGGCTTAATTTTTGAAATTCTTTTTTAGCAGGAAATAGACCAGGAAGTACAATTTGGAAAATGGACCAAAGTTCTCCAACATGGTTCTCAATGGGTGTACCAGAGAGTGCAAATACATGTGGCACATCAAAACCACGTAAATGTTGGGCAATCTTGGTTTGGGCATTTTTCATGACCTGGGCTTCATCCAAGATCAAGTATTCATAGTGATTCTTTTGGTATTCCTCTACATCCTGACGGAAAGAGGCATAGCTGGTAATGACCACTTGGGGATTGGTTGCGATGAGTTCATCTCGATGTTGCTTGAGGCCGTAGACGACTGCCACATCCATCTGAGGAGCAAATTTTGAAAATTCTTGTTTCCAGTTGTAGATAAGACTAGATGGGGCTAGAATCAAGATTTTCGTTTCAGCTTTGGCGACACTCGTTAAAAATGAAATAGTTTGCAGGGTTTTTCCAAGACCCATATCGTCCGCTAAAATGCCTCCAAAACCATAATGATTCAGCATGGAGAACCATTTCACCCCTGTCTCTTGGTAATCCCTGAGGGTCGCTTGGATCGCTAACTGAGGAAGCGGATAAGCTTCCGGATGGGTTAAATCATGAGCCAAATTCCTAAATTCTTCAGAAAAATGAACATTTTCTTGATCTGCTAACAAATCAGAGAGCTGGTAGGCTGCAATCCGACGGGTCTGCAATTTGCCACCCTTCTTCATCTTAGCCCGTAGATCGGCCAAGGCCCGACTAATCTGCTTCGTTTCTTTATCGAAAACAAGGACTTTCCCGGTATGGCTGACAAAGTAGTCTTCTTGCTCTACTAAAGCTTTTAGGACCTGGTCGACCTCAGCTGGGTCTACACTTTCAAAATCAAAGCCAATCTCCAGTAAACTGCCATTGGTTTTGACATCAATTTTAGGACGTTCCACTTGATAAAGCTCTAAGAGACTATCGGATAAGGTAACCTCTCCTAAAGCTTCAAAAGTCGGGATCTGTTGGTGAAAGAAAGGATAAATCTGCTCACTTGCTAAGGGGCTTCTTTGAGAAGAAAAGTCATCTGTAAAGCCTGCTGCCAGCATGGTCGAAAAGACCTCTTGCTCCTTATCGAAATCACTGGAATACGGAAGGTTTAGAAGTTCCTCGCGCGTAGTCACCACACGATCCTGGTACTGAAAGACCACATCCAGTAGGACCGTCTGGTCCAGCGCCAAGTCAAAATGAAATGCTGGAGTGAAATCGTGGATTAAAAAGCTCTTAGGTGCTGTTATGTTCCCCAGTTTTTTAAATTCTTTCAAACTATAGGAAAGCTTGGTCTGGTCTGTTGGATCAAAGTGCAAGCGTTTTTTTCGGTCTTGATCCATCGGCAGGTCTTGAATAGCCTTCCATAAAGTGCGCTGTTGAGGCGCCAGGTGATAGAAGACACCATTTCGAAACAGGTAAGTAGCAGACTCGACAACCTTGACTTGAGGCTCGGTAATGATCAATTCGTAAAAATCACCATGGTCTTCTACTTGAAAATGAAAGAGATCTTCCTCCCCATGGACATCCTGAAAATAGACTTCAGAAAAATCATACAAGCTATATTGCAGGAGGAAGGAATCCAAATTCATCAGTAATTCCACCGCTTCTTCAAAGAGAGTCGGTGGGAAATAGAGATGACGGCCAGCATTGGGAAAGAAATCCTGCTCTTTTGAAGCACTATTTGTGATTAAGCCTTGTAGGAAATTGATCACATCCTGACTAGCCCCATCAAATTCTAGGTAAGAAATGGGTTCATAATAACTTTTACCAATGGCAAAATGGCCTTCTTTTTGAAGGGTCTGCAAAAAAGCAAGGACATCTCTGATCACATAAGAGCGCTCATCTGGCAAACGACGGATGCGAAGGGTCCACAGAAATTGACCAGAATAATCGTCTTCATGTCCAACGGCTGATAAGACATAGCGGGTTTCTTTTTTCTCAATTTTTGGAAGCACTTGGTCTAAAAACAAACTTCCAAAGGAGACTTTCTCTTGGGTTTCTTCTGTCGCAGTAGCATCTTCTTCTAGACTTGTCAGAGCCGCCTTCCCACTGTCATCATTCTTCAAAAAAGCTTCTACAGCTGCCAAATGTGTACAGAATTTTTTCTTTTGAAAGAAAGCACAGCTACAAAAAACGGCATCGTCGTCCAAACTGTACCGCAAGCTTTCTTCTTCCACTCGAAAATACAGGTATTTTTCTTTTACTTCCTGAAGGGAGACTTTCCCAGCTTCATAGAGAAGGCTCCCTTGTGAACGAACCTTCCCAGGAATTAATTTTGCCATCTTTACCACCTTAGATTAATCCCTTTATTATATCATATTTCAAAGTATAGTTAAAATTAATTCGATAAAACTGATTAAAATAGGTGTTTTTGGGCTATCTATTATTCAATGATAGCCACTTAAATCGTTCTTTTAAAAAAAACGACCCACCAGGGGCAATCCATTAACGAGTTCAGCAGGCAAGCTCTAACATCCTCTCACGGTGCATTCTTTATCTAAAAAAGTGGTAGGCTACCGCGCACCAATGGGTGCTCGATGTCCTACCACCTAGTTAGATGATAACATAACTTAACTACTTTTTTATGCTCTAGGTCTATACATTTTCCACTAGTCATCTCCTTGTTCTTGCGAATTACCATTTATTAAAGCATTCCCAATGGTTATGTATAATTTTCCCAAGCAAAAAAATTTGACAAAAGCCCAAAAAATCCTAAAGACAGCTAAGCCTTTCACCAATAGAGAATAATAACTTTCTTTGACAATCTCTCCATAAAATGTCATGAATGATGTCATGATCACCCATCCCCAAATGATTAGAATGAGGGTGGCGCCATAGAGGATAGCCAACCCCCAAAAGACCAAAGCATTTTTTGAAAATTTCTTCATGACACGCACAAGTGCCAATAAGCCTAACAAAGAAAGAAACAAACAGTAGTAATTCTGTATGAGACATCGCTTCCTTCCCTTTTCTATCCATTAAAATACATCCGGTATTTTCTTCTAATTAGTTAGTTTTCAGATGTTCATATAAAAAGGAATCTTCTTGTCTCTTGCGGTTGACACAGAGTCCTATTTGGTCCTTTTTCACAGTTAGAAGGATCCATTCATCCCCTTTTCCAAAGGACGCATGAGACCTTCTTGGACGCCTTGCCATCTAACTGTTGAGAGAAGGATGGCAAGACCAGCAAATAGTCTACTCCCATTAGTTCCCTTAGGCACTCATCCTACTTCCGTTTTCGCGCGATCAAATGGATCGGAGTGCCTTCAAAAACAAAGGCTTTCCGAATCTGGTTTTCTAAGAAACGAAGATAAGAGAAGTGCATAAGCTCTTCTTCATTGACAAAAACCACAAAGGTTGGTGGCTTGGTAGCCACTTGGGTCGCGTAGAAAATCTTGAGGCGTTTTCCTTTATCTGTCGGTGTCGGATTAATGGCAATCGCATCCATAATCACATCGTTCAAGACAGCTGAAGGAATCCGCGTATTTTGACTTTCGCTAATCTGTTTGATCATCTCCGGCAACTTGTGCAAGCGTTGTTTGGTAAGAGCAGAGACAAAGACAATCGGAGCATAAGAAAGGTATTGGAATTGGTCACGAATATCATCTTCCCACAGCTTCATGGTATGGTTGTCTTTTTCAATGGTATCCCATTTGTTGACAACAATGATCATACCTTTACCAGCTTCATGGGCAAATCCGGCAATCCGCTTATCATACTCGCGAATGCCTTCCTCGGCATTAATGACCATCAAGACCACATCTGAACGGTCGATGGCCCGCATAGCACGCATGACAGAATATTTCTCAGTGTTTTCATAGATTTTACCGGATTTACGCATACCGGCCGTATCGATCATGGTAAATTCTTGGCCATCTGCATCGGTAAAATGGGTATCGATGGCATCCCGTGTGGTTCCAGCTACTGGGCTAGCAATCACGCGGTCTTCTCCAAGGATTGCATTGATCAAGCTTGATTTGCCAACATTTGGACGACCAATCAAACTAAACTTGATGATGTCTGGGTTTTCTTCTTCTGTCTCGTTCGGGAGATTTTCGATAATAGCATCAAGCACATCACCGGTTCCAATCCCGTGAACAGATGATACCGGTAGTGGCTCACCCAGTCCCAAGGCATAAAAGTCGTAGATATCGTTGCGCATCTCTGGGTTGTCCACTTTGTTGACAGCTAGAATCACTGGTTTATGGGTCTTATACAAGATACGAGTGACATATTCATCGGCATCGGTGATCCCTTCTTTGCCAGAAACAACAAAGACAATGACATCTGCTTCGTCCATGGCAATTTCTGCCTGATGCTTGATTTGCTCCATAAATGGAGCATCAACGTCATCAATTCCCCCAGTATCAATGATACTAAATTTTCGGTTCAACCACTCAGCTGTTGCATAAATGCGGTCACGAGTGACTCCTTCAACATCCTCAACGATGGAGATCCGCTCACCAGCAATCCGGTTAAAGAGCGTAGATTTCCCAACATTGGGACGGCCTACAATCGCAATAGTTGGTAGGGCCATGATTTCCTCTTTTCTAAAGATAGGCGAGACCAAGTTTCAAGAAGGTCCCTCTTCATTTCTATAATAGTTTGTGTTTTTCCAGTAGATGTTTGGTCGCTTCTTCTTCTGGTTGCCCAAACTGAGCTGCCAGTCGCTCACTCCAGCTATCCGTCGCACGCGCTCCCGCATAATCTGCCTGTACCTTGTCATAGTCTGTCACAACCGATAGGTCTTGCACTTGATATTCTTCTTCAAAAGCAATATGTTCCAATGGTAAGCGCGGTTTCACCGCATGCTGTTGATTTGGTACTCCAAGAGCAATTCCAAAAACAGGGTAGGTATAGTCCGGTAGACGGAAGAGTTCTGCGACTTCTTCTGAACAATAGCGCAACATGCCGATGATGACACCTCCATAGCCCAGACTTTCTGCTGCTAATAGCGTATTTTGAGCTGCTAGGGCCGCATCCACTGAAGTGATCAGTAAATTATCAACCCCTTCAGGATGGAAGTCCTTCTCATGAAGTTTGACAGCTTTTTCAGCTCGATTTAAATCCCCTACAAAGAGAAGAAAGACAGACGATTGGCGAATCGCCTCTTGGGGAAGCAATTGGTAAAGGGCCTCTTTTTTCTCGCTACTTTTTACGACAACCACAGAATAAGACTGAAAGTTTTTCCAACTGGAAGCCATTTGACCAGCCGATAAGATTTCCTTGAGATCGGCTTCTTTCATCGGTTCTTCCTTAAAGCGACGAACAGAAAAATGAGACTTCATTAAACGGATAGTATCATTCATCGACGGTTTACTCCTTCCAAATGGATTTCCTTAGCTAAAAATTTCACGCGCTCCATAACGCGTTTGGCCTGCCAAGTTTCATCACCATTGCGCGAGGTTGCAAAATGGCGTTCCAATTCTTCAAAATTAAAATTGGAGGTAAAGAAGGTTGGAAGATTTTCCTGCATCCGGTGTTGCAAGATCACCTGCAAGATTTCATCTCGTACCCAGGCTGACATCTGCTCTGCCCCAATATCATCGAGAATTAAAATTTCGGCTTTTTTCACCTGATCTACGGTTTCTTTGACCAAGCCCGAACTAATGGCATTTTTGACATCGATGGCAAAACTTGGGAAATGTAGTAGAGTGGTAGAGGCCTGACGTTTTTCTGATAAATCATGGGCCAAAGCTGCCATCATATAGCTCTTTCCTACTCCAAAATCACCATAGAGGTAGATCCCTTTTTGATATCCAGGGTAGTTGGCTACAAAATTGGCCAATTCTTCAAAGGCAACAAATCGTCCCTTATCATCGAGTTCTACCTTGGCTAGGCTGGCTTCTTTCAAGGTTGAAGGGAGATTGATCAAGTTAAGACGTTGGTTGATCGCAGCCCGTTTTTGGGCTTCGATTAACTCTGGTGTCTCCTCATAGGCCACATCTGCATAACCTTCATTCATGGTTAGGATCGGTTTATAGCCTTTGGCAATATAATCTGGATCAGCAAGCAAAAAACGGTTTCGCTCGCTAATGTATTGATTAAATTTTGAAATGCTCCGTCGAATTTCCTGCTCAGACAAAGACTGAGCTTGGATAAAGGCAGCGACTTCTTGGTCTGCTAAAATCTGTGCCACTAAATCCTCATAGTTGAATTGACGGGCACGATTCATGTGAGACAGGGTTTGACCTACACTTTCCATCTACTCACCTCCTTGATTTAATTTTTCTAATAGGCGTTGTTTCTCTTTTGCAAGATCCACTTTTTCTTTTTGACTGGTTTGATTTTGATAGTGCGGTTGGCTCCACTTAGGAACATTGCTGGGCTTGCCTTTAGCAGGGGCAGTTGTCGTCCCCTTGCTTCCTTGAGACTTAGCCTGTTCCTGACGTTCTCGGACTTTTAAAATCGCCATTTCTGCACTGTTGACCCCTTGGTAAGAAAAGTCATTTCCCACTTTCAAAGCATACTTTTCATTGAGATTAGCTGACTGGGTTTTATTAAAGGTCAGCAACAAGATAATATTAATTACCTCATCCAGTAAGCCTAGATCTGCTAACTTAGATAGGGTCTTGCGTTCGCTCTGTGTAATGGTCGCATTGCGAGCCTTCTTAATCTCCGCCAAGAATTGCAGGCTGGATTTTTGCTTGGCTTCCCTCAAGATGGTTTCTTCCTGACGACTATAGGACAGGCGCGGTTGCGCTTGGCTAGCTTGGGTCAGCTTTTGCTTCATTCTTTTTGGAGAAATGGTGCGATCTACCGCCGTTTCTTTTGCTAAGAGATAGGTTTCATACCAGGTCCACTCTTGCTCCTCTGCAATGGCAAAGAGGGCCAGAGTCGCTTCCCCTTCATCCGCAAAGCGAAGGCCGTCTCGTCCCATCATGCGTTTAAACATGTCCATATCAAACTGCTGTTTTCTACTTGGAGTTCCAGTAACCTCACCCGCTTCTATTCCAAAAACTTGAGAGAAAGAGACTTGACGTTTGGTCCCTAAAGAACGCGATGGAAGCAGATCTTCCACTGCCTTCTCTCCAATCTTTCTTTCAAGCAAGCGTTTATAGACGGCATTTGAAAAAAATTGCTCCGCTTCAAGGGGGGCATGCAACTGGATGGCGACACCATCTTCCTCCTCAAAGAGATCGATCAAGCCCATCGCAATCAAGCGATCAAAAGCCAGTAACAATTGAGGAAATCCCATATCAATGTGGTTTAGAATTTGAGCCAGCAAATGTTGCTTTTCACCTTGATCAAAAGACGCCAGCAAATAACGATAAACCGTCACTGTTTCCATCTCCAAAATAGGCAGGTAATACTGCTCCAATGCAGCCCCTGCCGGCGGAAGAATATTATTTTTTAAAAATACAAAAGGAGTATTGGGCTTCATCTATTTTTCCTTTTTCTTCTTGGTTCCTTTCGTAATTTGCTTCAAGAGCGTCTCTAACTCACCGACATCCTTGAAACTCCGGTAAACACTGGCAAAACGAACATAGGTAATTTCATCCAGATCTGCTAACTCATCCATGACCAAAGAACCAATATACTCACTGTTGATTTCATTATCACTTTGGCTACGAACCTTTTGTTCGATGCGATTGACAATTTCTTCAATTTCATCGCTCGATACAGGTCTTTTTTGTGCTGAGCGGATAATACCATTAAAGATTTTATCACGAGAAAATTGCTCGCGGGTTCCATCCTTTTTGACAACTACTAGCGTTCGTTCTTCCACTCTTTCGTAGGTAGTAAAGCGATAATGGCATTCTTCGCATTCGCGACGACGACGAATGGTGTTCCCGTCTTCAGCTTGTCGACTATCCACCACACTAGACTTACTTCCACCACATTTTGGACAACGCATTTGCTACCTCCTTGAACTGTTTTAACACTTCATTTTACCATAAATTCAATCGTAAAGAAAGCAGAAGAACAAGAGAAGACCCTTGATTGTAGCGTTACAATAGATGTGAGACTTCTAGAAGTCAAAAAGAAGATTCTCTGATATGATAAGAGTACCACCACTCACCAAAAAAGGAATCTTCTCATGACTAGTATATCACAAAATCTTCGCTATCTACCACATACTCTAGAAACACGCTACCATGCTGTTAAAACCTACCGAAATGGTGCCTCTGTCGCCTTCATCTGTCGACGCTACAAGGTCTCAAAAGCCTCTCTCATGCGCTGGAACAAGCGATTCGACGGCACAAAAGAATCTCTGAAAGACCGCTCTCATTGCCCTCTAACATCGCATCCAAAAGCTCATACCAAGCAAGAGCTAACCTGGATTAAAAACTGCATCAAAAGAAATCCAAAGGCAACTCTCATCGAAATCTTCTACAAGCTCAAAACCAATAAGGGATATGATAGGCATCCTTGCTCACTCTTTCGAATCTTGAGAAAATTGGACTTCTTCAAATCCCCTGAAACAAAGCAGAAGCCTTATGTACCGAAACCATATGACACTCCGACTAAACTCGGTATCAAGTGGCAGATGGATGTCAAATACGTACCAACTCACTGCTACATAGGTAAGCTACCTGACAAGTTCTACCAGTATACTGTCATTGATGAGGCCAGCCGAGAACGTTTTATCTTCCCTTTCAAAGAGCAATCGTCACACTCAACGGTTCAATTTCTCAAAATGGCTATCAAACACTTTGGCTATAAACCAAAAATCATTCAAACAGATAATGGCTTCGAGTTCACTCATTTCAAA
>ENA-OWLX01000092-OWLX01000092.1-metagenome-genome-assembly--contig:-NODE-92-length-27593-cov-12.464849_pt1 | contig 27593 bp, 33 predicted proteins | sample MGYA00245351_ERZ651106 | MGnify/ENA primary metagenome ERZ651106 (study PRJEB26857, sample SAMEA4031768) | metagenome | biome: human; feature: oral; material: saliva | place: Philippines | collected 2014... | reverse complement strand
GAGAAACTAAGTCGATTCATACGAGCTCCTTTCTACAGAATAAAAACATATAAAACTATCATACTATAAATAGAAATATTTTTTCAAATACAAAGCATGACGGGTAACACAAAAGAACCCTCTATCAATTTGATAAAGGGTTCTATATATTACTATTCAAGGAACGGGCTCCAATTACCTTACCAAGTGTATTAATATCTAAAATTGAATGGCGGAGAAGGTGGGATTTTAATTAATTATTGTAGATAGCTACTATATATATACTATTATATATAGCTAAGGGGAAAATGAAGGGGAAATTATTTAATGCCTCTATATTCGTTGTGAGCGTCTATAAAATCAAGACATCGTTCAAAACAACCGAGTGTAAGACTTGTTATAACTTCATACTTGCTATGGTCTTCAAATTCATCTCTTATCCCATTAACATCTTCGCCATCTAACGGAACAAAAGCACTGAGTTCTAAATACACTTTATCGTTCTTTTTTATGATTTTGCTGAAAACTGGCTGATTTTTTCTTGGGTCACATATATTAGCAGCATAGTCATTCGACCATTCTATGCCTTTTTCATCTAAAAAGGGTGCATTTTCTGGCTTTGGAATCATAAAACGGAAAAGTATGCCAGATTTATATTCATTTTCATCATATAGTTTAGACCAGAGCACTTTATTTATGTCTTCTTTTTTTTCTGCCGTTATGTAGATATCTGTATCGATTTTATTACCTAATAAAAGAGTGGTCCAACGAAAACCATTAGGTAATTTTTTTACTACTTCTGAAACGTCATTTAAGTCTTCATATATTTCCTCTAAAACCTTAGTTAGTCGTTCGTGTGCACTAGGCGTAACCCAAGCTACAACCATCCAAAGCATCCAAATAAAAATAACGATTCCAATAAGTCCCATAATACATACTCCTTATAAAATACAACACACTTTCATATTGTATTCATAATATCATATCGTATATAAAAAGAAAAGCCCTGGTCATAATAACCAGGGCTATAGCTTTTAAAGAGTACGTATTTTATTTTCTACAGATTTAACGATGCTGTTCACACTATTCTTTAATAATAGAACATACATTCGATTTCTAATTTTAACCCAATAAGAAGAAGTCGTTTTGATTTCATCTTCTAATGGATTAATAATACTAGCCATTTCTGCTTCTACGAGTTTATGAATATCTTCAGTATTCAAATTCTTTAATACAGAAATAGCATTTTCTTTAGCGAGTTCAACTGCATCATTAATAATAGTTTGTACCATAGGGTTCATTATTGTATCTCCTTTGTAAACATAGCAAGTGCTTCTTGCTTTTCTTCTTCCATACGATTATAGACACCTTCACGTACATCTTCGCTTAACGCATCAGATATCCATTCACTTGTTTTATTAGACTCATACACGCCTACGATTAAATCATAATCGAAACGTAACGCATCTACCCACGATAGGTTCCATTCATTTGTATAACCAGGAACATATCTTAATGCTTCATTGAATAAATCAACTACATTACCAGGGCCATATTGTACAGCTCTTGACCAGATAACGTCTTTTAGTGCATCTGAATGGTTATCAGCATGAAAACCTTCGTTAGCTAAATAACGACATGCTTTATCGTAGTACTCAGATTTAATATAATCATGTTGCATTTGTAAGAAGCCATTATAATCTGCACTAGCGAGACTCTTCCATTCTTGGATAAAAGCATCGCTATTAATATCATATTGATTAAGAGCATTTGCATAGTCAGTATAAAAACCACCTTGACGAATGCCCCAACTAATAAATTCATCTACACTACCTACACTACTTGCTAATTGATATGCACCATAAGAAATGCCGCCTAAATCACCAGCTCCTGTACTAACACAGCCTGGATTACCGTTAGATTCGTAAGATGCACTTAAATCACCTAATGCCATTTGTCATCACCTTTTCGTATAATAGCAGCTCCACCAATGAAGCCGACTAAACCAGATGCTATATTCGTGGATAATTCTGTACGGTCATAAATAATAGACATGATTAATGCAGTGACAAGACCGAACACAGCTAATCCTTGAATCATAGCTTGTAATTTATCGTTATTTAACATAAATAACCTTCTTTATATGTGAAAATAATAAGCATAATAAAAAGAGGCCATAAGGCCTCTTTTCTCTTATTATTGAAATTTAATATATAATGCTTCGATTTTGGAATTCATGCTGTCAATGCGTGCGTGTTCTAAACGAAGGGCTTCTTCAAGAATACCGATACGTTTGTCAAGTAAACGTCTGTCTTCACGAGAAGCCTCAATCTGTTTTTGGATTTCAGCATATTGACCTTGAATCATTTCGAATGAAGCCATGATTTGTTTTTCGAATGCTTTTCTATCAGCACGGTCATTTTCGAATTCATGGACACCCTTTAACACGCCACCAATAAATGTGAATATAGCTATCACAGCCATTATAATTTCTGTTGTAGTCATATGGTCTCCTTAATTTTCAGGATAAGCTTCATAATCTTCTTTATGAGCTAATACATCTTGTATTTCAGTCCAAACTTTACTTAATGGAGTTTTACTTAAATATTCAATCGTAGGCTGGTTAGCTGTTATAAAGATGTGGTTATCTATTTCTGTGGTGCCAAATATGTCATTTGTTATGTACTGACTTGTGCCAGCTTTTTTAAGTCGATAAATCTTACATTTATCTCTATCAAATTCGTCAATAAATACAGCGATAACACGATTATCGTTATTGATACCTTTTTGGAAAATACTTAGGCCATATCCATAATCACAATAGAATGTAAATTTACCATCATTTGGCATCTCTTCAAGTTCAATAAAGGCCATATTGTTAGTATCGTTATTTAATCTAATGAAGGCCTTAATAGGTGAATTAGCTTTAATAGCATCACCTAATTGCTTAGTTATATACATACTTCTAAATGGACCATCACTATACCCAACATTTTGATGTTCTACAGAGTTAACGCCACTTTTTCTGGAGAATAGACTATCCATGCCTCTATTATTAGCATATTTTCCACGCACACCAGTAAATCTACCGAGCATATCTAAGCCATTTAAATACATAGGTTTAGGGTCTGGAGTACCATTAGCTATTAATATAGCATTTCTAAATGCAGCCATTGTTTTTCCACCAATTTCTTGTCGTGCAGTAAAATGTATATATAATTCAGCTGCTTTACCATTTGTATAGCTACCAAAAGGAATTTCATTTTGATTCCCTGCATTTGTTACATGGTACGGATATACTTCTATGTTTTTTTCTTTTAATCCATCAGCATTTACAACATAATTAATACCAATAAATACAACATAAGTATAAGCTCCAATAGCCAACATATACACATAATTTCCCATAGGCATAGATTTATACCATTCTGTGATTGTATAAATACCTGTGCCAACAGCGTTAGAACTAAAGCGAACATTATGAAACGCTCCATCAACAGGAACCAAAGAAACTCTGTTTATAGTTTGACTATCATTATTAAATCGAATAAAGCCAGCCACTTCTATAGGTTTGTTTTTTGCTGCATTAATGAATGTGGTGGAGTCTATCATAATGGCTTGCATAGGAATGTCGCCGCCATTAATAGAGGCTGTAAAATTAACTATGTTTGCTGTAGGATTAATGATATCTTTAACGTTTGTTAATGTAACAGTACTATTTGGTGTATCTACACTAACAGCATCAGATTTAATATACAATGCATTAGAATCAAGTAGTCTATTATTTTTAAATTGTTTCAAGTAGTTATAACTTTTAATGTCGTAGAAAGAGACTATTTTTTCTCTAACGCCAAATTTGTATGTAAATTTAAAGTTGTCTTTGTTTCCATCAATATTTAACGCTGTATCTTGACTAGTCATTTGTGGTACACGACAGATGGATTCCTTCTTAGGAAAATAAGACCCATTAACTATATAAAAGTCACCTATTGCATTAATGGCAAGAACGTCATTTGATTCCTTAAATGTATTTCCAATCTTAATTAATTGTGTTGCAGTTATTTGGTTCATTTCAGATACATTTGTTCTGACATATATACCTTCATTGCCATTATCATGACGAATACGGTTAATCATATACCAGTCGGGTTCCTTCGTCGTAATTTGTTTAATTTCGTCGGCGAATTTGCTTAATTTACCTTCGGAAGTTACGCCTTTAGCTGTAATAGCTTCTTTAATAGCTTGTTTTTTAGATTGAATACTATTTACTTCATTAATTAAATCTTGTATTGCCATATAGTATTCTCCTTTTAATTATTAACGTTTCTTAATGCTGTTAAGAGTGAATTCATATCGTTATTATATTGGCTAGTAGTAACATAGTTGTTTAAATTAGCTGTCGTAGCATAGTTATTTAAGTCTGTTTTTTTAGCATATGTGCTTTCAGCTGTAGAAGATGTTATATAGTTGCTTAATGCGTTTTTAGGAGCATATAACTGGTCCGCTTTAAATTGGTTAAGTACTTCACGACCATTAAGATAGGCTACGGAAGGATATACCGTAAGAATAGGTTGGTTAGCTTTATTTTTAATGACGAGGTTTGTTGAGTTAGACTCTAAGATATGGTTAGCTAAGGTAAGCCCAGCTGTTTGGCTAATATTAATCGTACCGGTTACATTATTAGTACCAGTTTTAGACACATAAGCATCGTTAGCTTGAGCAAGTGTTAAACTATTGCCGACATCTGTTTTCTTAGCATATGTAGTATCGGCATCGGTTTTAGTTAAATAACTTTTTAATCCATAGTTAACAAATTGTTTACTAGCATAACCAGTTAATTCATCCTTAGTAGCGTAAGCATTTAATGCTGTTCTTAATGCATAATCACCTACAGGAGCATATAACGTATTAGCCTTATCTTGTGTTAATAAAGACTTATTGTTATGTGTAATGGTATTAGTATCAAAAGCAAATACATTCTGATTAGATGCATTTTTAAATAATACTCTATTATTTTCAGAGACTACATCGTAGCCATTTAATTTAATAGGCGTATTATTCGTGAATGTATACTGACCAGTTAATGTAGCACCTTCTGTTTTCTTAACGAAAGGAGTTAAGTCGATATTTTCAGCAGTGCCAGGAGGGCCTTGAATACCTTGAGGACCTTGAGGACCCATAGGACCAGTATCGCCTTTAGGACCTTTTAGATTGCCTAATTTAATTCTTGCCATTATTTAAATCTCCTTCCAGAAACCCACAATATCTAGGATGTAACGTTTATTGTTGCCGACAACGCCCCAGCCTTTAATTTGTCTAGTATTAGGTTCTATATAAATGCTATTATTATTAGCATCGACAGATACTTCTAATAAACGAGTCGGTACAGGAGCTTCATTAGGTAGAGTACATAATACACCACCGTTACCAGAACCATTTCCTGTAACTTTCATATCGAGATGTAGTTTACCGAAGCCACTTAGTGGACTATATTCTAAATAACCACGAGTAGGACCACCAGAACCAGGTTGTGCAATAGAGGACCATGTAACATCGTATGTTTTGTTGGCAACAGCTGTCGTACTTGTGGTAGCTACATAATTAATATCGACGAATAAGTCACCGTTTTCTTCGAGTGTAAAAGCAAAATTAGGAGATAACCCTTGGTCACCTCTTTCGCCTTTATCGCCTTTGATACCTTGTAAACCGATAGGACCTTGAATACCTTGAGGACCTCTTAATGCTTCGAGCTGCGTTTGTGTAAAATCAGAATATTTAAAAGGTTCTCCTTTTGGACCTTGTGGACCTGTTTGACCTTGAATACCTTGTTCACCACGAGGACCTTGAGGACCAGTTAAACCAGTATCGCCTTTTTCACCTTTTAATCCATTTAATTGTGCTGGAGTAAAATCAGAATATTTAAATGCATCGCCTTTATCACCTTTGGCTCCAGTTTCACCCTTATCGCCTTTAGGACCAGTTATTGCTTTTAATTGAGCTGTTGTAAAATCAGAATATGTAAACGGTTTACCTTGTGGACCTTGAATGCCTTGTGGACCTTGAATACCTTGTGCACCACTAATATCTACGAAGAATGTTAAGCCAGTTTCTTCTTTTAGATATAATTTAGCGTTATCTTCATTATTTGTATCAGTGCTAATCATAACTAGATTATGTAAAGGAATATTATTTACGTCAGCATTCATAGCATCAATAGATGGATAGGATTTATAGATAGAGAATGGTTCACCTCTATCACCTTTAGGACCACGAGGACCAATATCACCTTGTTCACCTTTTGGACCAATAATGCCACGTTCACCTTGTGGACCTTGTGGACCAATTAATAATTTTAATTGTGCTTCCGTAAAATCTTCAAAAGTAAATGCATCACCTTTAGGACCAGCTGGACCAACTTTACCAGTATCACCTTTTTCGCCTTTTGGGCCTTCTGGACCAGTTAAACCAGGAATGCCTTGTGGACCGATAGGACCACGTTCACCTTGTACGCCACGTTGACCTTCTGGACCTTGAATACCACGAGGACCTTCTGGACCGATATCACCTTTATCACCACGAGGACCTTTAATAGATTCGAGTTGTTCTGTCGTGAAGTCACTAAATTTAAAAGCATCACCTTTAGGACCTACAGGACCTTGTGGACCTACTGGACCAATATCGCCTTTAATACCTTGGATGCCTTGTTCACCTTGTAAGCCTTGCGGACCACGAATATTTAATACTTCGACTAATACGCCATTATCCTTTTGATAAATATGACCATCGGTAATGGCTACAAATTCATCTTCATTAATATTGTCAGCATCAGCATTCATTTTTTCTACGGTAGAATATGTATGACTCAATGTAAATGATTTACCATCTTTACCTTGAATGCCACGAGGACCTTGTTCACCACGAGGTCCTTGTACGCCTTGAATACCTTGTTCGCCTTTAGGACCAGTTAAACCAATATCACCTTTAGGGCCAATATCACCTTTATCGCCTTTAAGACCTTGAATACCTTGTGGGCCTTGTGGACCAGTATAACCAGTTTCACCACGAGGTCCTTTAATTGTATTTAATTCTTCTGGTGATAAGTCAGATAATGTAAACGTATCACCTTTATCGCCTTTAGCACCTTTTAATGATGTTAACCATTCATCGACGGTACCAGTGAAGCCTTCTTGTTTAGCAATTTCGTAAGCAGATAAGCCACGAATTTCTTTTAAGGCTTCTTTGGATAAGACGATATTTTTATTTTGACCACGATTTAATTTAATCATAGACTCACACCAGCCTTAATTGTCATATCACCATAACAAATTACTTCATCTTTTTCATTGTGAGCGAGGCGTACATCATAATAGAATGTTTCTTCTTGGATATTATCGTAGCTAAATATAATAGAAGATGTATCTTCGCTATTAATTAATAAGTCGATGCAGTTTGTATCAGTATTAAATGTAGGCATAAAAGAAAGTACGACACCGCCTTGAGGCGAATTACGTCGTACTTTACATGTGATATTGCCTTCTATATATCTAATAATTTCTTTTGTACTGTCATCTTCGACTTGGATATTGAACACATGGTCATGACCTTGATACACATCGAGGTGTAGATAAGGGATGCCGCCAAATCTAATATTATTCATTATTTAACTCCTATTTACTTTCTAATGCTTTAATACGTGCTGTTAAATCAGCAATATCTTTATTGTATTGTGCTTTAGGAACATAATTAGCTAAATCTGCATTCTTAGCAAAACTCTGAGCTTGAATATTATTAACGTATCGAGTAGATGCATCGCCAGGTGTTAACGCATACTGAGCAATTTCGGACTTCTTAATATAGCCGCCTAAGTCACCTTTATAAGCGAATGTTTGAGCGGACCAGCCTTTTTGTGCGTAGTTATTATTAGCGTCAGTTTTATTTAAATAATTATTTAACTCTGTTTTGAGTGCATATTTAGGGTCACCTATCATAGTAAGATAAGCTCTTAAATCTACTTTTTTTAGATAAAGATTATCGGCATCTTTTTTAGTAGTATAAGCAGATAAATCTACATTGCCACCAGTACCAGCTGGGCCTTTTAATTTTTCAAGCTGTTCTTGTGTAAAATCTTCAAATCTAAATGGTTCACCCTTCGGACCTTGTAAACCAATATCACCTTTAGGTCCTTTAAGTGCTGCTAATTGTTCTTGTGTAAACATATCGTAAGTGAATGGCTTTCCATCTTTACCAGGTTCACCTTGCATACCACGAGGACCCATAGGACCGATATCACCATCTGCACCACGAGGACCTTTAAGTGCTTCTAATTGTTCTGGAGTTAATTGTGTATTAGAAGTAGAAGTATACTGATTAATTTCAGATTTCTTTACATAGCCATCTAAATCAACTTTTTTACTGTAAAAAGTATCAGCATCTGTTTTAGACAAATAATTATTTAAATCTGTCTTTAATACATATTTAGGGTCACCTATCATAGTAAGATAAGCTATTAAATCTACTTTTTTTAGATAAAGATTATCGGCATCTTTTTTAGTCGGATATGCACTAAGGTCTGCGTTAGCTCCAGTACCAGGAGGACCTTGTGGCCCAGGTTCACCTTTAGGACCTTTTAGGGCATTTAATTGTTCTTGAGTAAAATCTTCAAATCTAAAAGGTTCACCTTTTGGACCTTGTTCACCTTGCATACCTTTAGGACCCATAGGACCGATATCACCATCTGCACCACGAGGACCGATATCACCTTTATCACCTTTCGGGCCTCTTAATGCTTCGAGCTGTTCTGGTGTAAAATCTTTATATGTAAATGGTTCACCTTTAGGACCAACTGGACCTTGTGGCCCAGCAACATATTCAGCACCAAATGTACCATTAGTAGGAATTGTAATATTGACTACTTTAGGAATTCTAGCTTCGATAGTAACGACTTCAAAATTTTGTTTATCCATACAAATCTCCTAATGCATACTAACGTCTGGAATAAATGTGACACTACCCATAATAATTTTATAAGTATATGTTCCACCGATAATAAAAATATCGTATTTGCCTTGTTTAATATCTCTAGGCAGTTTAAGACTTGCTTCGGAATTAATATTAATATAAATACGATTATCTTGAATGCTTGTAGTAGCTTCAATTAATAGATTGTCATTTTTGTCTCTGATTTTACATACAGCTTTAGCATCTGTTAAATCAAAATCACCTTTAATTTCGTATACACGATTAAAGTCGGAGCCAATATATAATGTCTCGTCTTTACGCTTAACTTGTTCCATTAATAGCTCCTTTTAACAGCGATACAGATATAGTTAGCTGTACCACCGATAAATACCTCAGCACCGTCGACACCAATTTGGTTGTTAGACGCATACTTTTGAGAAAGTCCGTCAACGCCTCTATATCTAACGCCAACATGTACTGTTCTACCGTTACGCCAACATTCAAAGTTAATCAAGTTGCATGGGCCGCCTTCTCGAATATCGAGATACCAATTATCTGGGTTAGATTGGTCCATGCTTAACAGCCAATTACATTCGCTTTCTTCAAAACCATCCGGAATTGGAAGCATTTGTCCGTTTCGAATATTGCCGTAAGTGACGGAAATATCCGGAAGAGTCATTAAAGGTCTAAACTCTATACCTTTACCACGACCATACCAGCCTGGTCTTTCATAACAGCATAAATTAGCAGCCCTTGTATATTGTTTATTTCCTAAATCTAGGTTAGTAGCACTATTATCTACGCCGCCGTCTGAAATAGTATGAGTGCCGCCACCGGCTTTACGATTAAATCTAATACAGGAATCTTTAGATATGACTAAATCACCTGTCATAGTGTCGCCAGATTTTTTAACGTAGCTATTATCTAACTTCATATTAATATCGTCGGCTAGTTTAGCAGCCGTAACAGATTTATCGGCTAACTTAGGAGTCGTAACAGATTGGTCTCTTAATTTAGGAGTCGTTACACTACCGTCTGGATGGTCGATAGGGTTAGCTTCTTTATGTTTTTTAATAGCATCGCTAGTATCGCCGATAGCTTTATCGATTTTATCCCAGTTTTCATTTCGAAGGTTTACATCATATTTCTCTTGTTCAGCTGGTTTAAGTAAGTTTACATTTTTAGTATAAGTAGCCATTATTTAGGTAAAACCTCCTGGTTTAATACAAAATGAGTAAATTGAGCGAGTTCTTTATGCGTATATCTTGATAGGTCGATGTGTCGGTTATACAATAAGTCGACGTCGTAGATAAGATTCATCGGAATCAAATCTCGTAGCAATTTGCTAACGGCATCACGTTGTTTTTTAACGCCCAACGATACTTTAAAATGAACATTATAATTTTTATAATCTTCAATAATTTGATAGTTGCCTTCGCCACAAATACCATTAAGAAGTTCTCTTAATTTAATTTCGGTATAAGGACGTTGACCGGCTAACGCTAATAAAATATTAAATCGTCGGTCGTCGATAGTATCGTCGCTAGCCGGGATAATATCGAGGATGGTTTCCCATTGAGTTAACCCATGAGATTCAGCCGTCATAATAAACTGCTCTCTGAATATTTCTACCATCGTATTCCATAACGCTTGCATTTCGATACTTTCAACTCTATATATTTCTTGCATTTCAGCAGTTTCTCCAGATACTGGTACAGCAAATTCAGATAAATCAATGATACGAGTATAATTATCAAATATAGCCATAGATTATCCTTTCGTTAATGTAACAGTACCCAATTTCGGGATTTGATTAGGCTGTAAATCGAGCCGTTTAACAACTCTGCCGTTAATTTTAATGTCGCCTACATCAACTACTTTATCTAAATCAACAGCTAACGAAGTGACTACAGAAGTACGCACAGTAAGGAACTGATTCTCGTCTTGAGTCGTCCATTCTTTACGTCGTGCTTTCAAACGTTCTTCGATTTTCTTAGTAAGTTCGGCTTGAATCTCGCTCGGTTCATGACCGGCTGTCATTACGACCGGTATCTCGTAGTTAATAACGACTTCCTCGGCTGCTTCGACTGTAACGGTATGACCGATTGGAGCTAAACCATAGCCTTTACCTTGATTAGGTGTAGGGTCAAATACATTTTGTACTTCTTTAACGAGTTCAGCCGATGGTTTATTAAATTCGTTGTTAATAATAACGACTTTAACAGTACCGCCACCATTCCAGCATCGATAAATTTTAGAGCCACCAGTACCGTTAACGGTTAATACCTTTTCTTTATAATCAGCACCATTACCACCGTAGGCTTTAGATTTTAATGCACGGATATATCTTTCTCGGAATGATTCCGTATCTTCTTCGTCTTGACCAGGTACTAATACTTCTGTAATTTGTGCAGATTGTAAGCCAGGGATACTATTAATTGGTGTGATACGGCCTATACAATAATTGCCTTTAGCACCAGGAGTTTCACAGATTAATTTAAATTCGTTGTTAGATAAATTAATAGCTTCAGTCACACGAAAATTTAAATCTTCGAAATTAAATCGTGTACCGATATCGACGGCTCGGTCAAAGACACCTTTAACTTCGGCTGCCGTAGCTTCACGAGGTACAATATTAAATTCGAGAGCTCTTAATGCTAAAAAAGGTCTATCAGCTGTTTTAGCATATGTCTGTTTTAAAATAACTTGTGCCATAATATAGGCTTCAGCTAATTCAAAAGAAAAAGGAGCTAACGAATCATATATCATAGAACCTTGTCGTTTATCGTATTTAGTTTCAGTTCTGAATAAGGCATCAGCTAATATATTTTCATAAGTTTTATTTTCGTACATAGTCTGTTACCTCTTTATATATATCATTAATCGTGCCGTAAATAGTGTCGCACGAGAATACACATAATACGTCGCCACCATTATTCGAGAATTCAAAATCGTATACTTTTTCGATTCTATCGTCAGCTAATAATGCTTCTGTGATACGTCTTTGAATCTCTGCATATACATAAGGAATGGCTTCACCAATTAAATCATTAAGTTCGATGCCATAATTCCAGTCGTATATTAAATATTTGTAGCGTTCTGTATTAATTATTTTAAAGATAGCTTGTTTCATCGCTTCATAGTCATCACATAGTCCGACTAATTTATAGTCGTCTTCGTATCTGACTCTGAAGGTATTAGAAGTTTGTCGTTTCATAACTAAGCTGCTATCAAGCTGATTATGACTAGACATAGGAGTTAATGCCATTATTTAGTCGTACACCCTTCATTTGGATTATATACACGGTCAATGGCAATATATCGTTGGCCACCAGTTTCTTGAAATAGCCATACTAAATCACCATTTTTTAATTGATTATGTACTAGATATTTTTTTCTACCTTTATATTCATGATTATGACTAGCATATTCAGCATAACCACCGCCACCAGCTCTATTTTCTGTGATATGGTCGACACTCATTTCCATCGTCCATTCACATGTATTTTTAGTTAACATGATACGTTCTTCTGGAATAATTAATGTAGAATCCAGTGCAATTTGAAGTGGTGATTCAGATACGACTACGCCAACTAACATAGTAGCTGGTTTCGTATTTTCTACAGCAGTAACAGCCGCTGTTTTAATGATGTTAAGTATTTTATTAAAATCATTTTCCATTATTTAACACCTGTTCGAATAATATGAGTCGGAGCAACACCATTATGGTAAGCATAGTTAACGTCGCTATATCTAATAACAGAACCAGCTTTCGTACTATTACCTACGCAACCACCAGCACCGTCAGCAATAACTACATGCTCATCACCATCATAAATTAAAATATCGCCAGGATTAGCTGTACCAGTATACGATTCAATAGCATAACCACGACCAGCCATAAATGTCTTTAATCCAGGTACGTCTTTAATACCTTGGTTATACGCATCGGCTAAATCGCTATTGTAGTAAGAACCACCAGCAGTCGCTCTATCTACACATCCTACGCTACCATAAGGAGAAGTTGTACCAGTAATAGAATCAAAGCCAGCTTGTACACCAGCATTCGTAGCATTTCCAGAAGCACCTGTACCTTTAGAAGTACCACCAGATTTTTTATTCATAGCTTGGATACGTTTTCTGATTTCTTCGTCACCCCTATCTTCAACTGTGATTTCTGGTTTTTGTTTATCGAAGTAAATCACATCGAGGTCCATTACATGTTTATTATTATTAAAATTGTGAGTAACAGCTTGTACATACACTAATTCATTAATGATTTGGTCACCTACATTAAAGTTAAGCCAAATACCAGAACCAGGACGTATTTCTGTATGTCCTAAACATTCTTTTAATCGTAAAGTATGTGTTTTACGAGCTAAACTATCGAGTAAATTCTTAGCATATTCGATAGCATTAGTCTTCTTATCGTCTGGTTTATATACTTTCTGAAGTACGCCCCATTTAGCGGTTTCGTTCTTCGCATAAGCTGCACCAGTACGCCAGAAAGTTTTGCCTTTATTGCCTTTTTCATCGACATTCGCTTCACGGACTACTAATACTTGTGTAAATGTATCTTCAATAGAAGAAGTATAAGAATAATCACCTACTTGTGTAGCATCGATAAGAATATCGGTTATCATGTCATTTAATTCTTTAACGACTAATTTACCATTATCATCGTAAGCAACATAAACAGGTTTACGTTCTTTCATCTCTTCGTCTTGTTTTTTATATTTATCTGATTTAGCCAATTCAGCAATAGCAGCTTCTTGTGTATAGCCATGAGATACTAAATAATCGATATCATTTTGTTCATAATAGGTATTATTCGGAGCTGTGAAGTTGCTATCTGTTTGTTTCTTGAATTTCTTAATAACAGGTATTTTAGGTGAATAAATGCTAGTCAGTTTCAACATACTTAGGATAATATCTTGATATGTTTTACCATCGTAAACAGCACTCACCTTATAAGTAGTTGGTGCAATATCACCTACTTTAAGAGCTAAGTCTTCGGCCAATGCTTTAATTAATTCAGAAGCAGTTTTTTCACCATTAAATATATAATAGCCTTCTGATTTTAAATATTTGCATTGGTCATAAGCAGTGACTTCAATAAAGTTATCTTTAGAGCGTTTCTTTTCAAAAATGTAGCCAACAAATACAGGTTTACCGTTGACTTTAAAATTAACTAAGTCGCCTTCTTCGATATTAAGCACTTTGTCTTTAAATACCTTAAAAGATAATTTAGCTGGAGCAAGGTCAGGGCTACGGTCTAGCGTAACCCCATCTTGCGGTTCCAATAAATACATATCTTTTCTATCATGCATCACTATTAATTCGTATTGAACACGAAGAGGAGCATGCGTTATTTTTTCAGAATTAAATTCATCCATGCATCTGTTCCCTTTCCTTCTTCATACATACTAATAGCTTGTGTCGCACCTAAATAACATGGAACACCGATTTTATTTAAGGCGGCAATTTTAAATAAATTATTCGTATTTCCAAATTGCTGTTTAACGACTCTTTGTAATGTCGCTTTATTAAATCCATTTGGAGATTTAACTTCTTTGGCTGGAGTTTTATTAGTAGGACGTTCTGTTTTAATAGCTGCATTAGCTGTACCATCTTTATTTTCTTCTATGACTAACTTTTTAGTACCATAATCACGCCATTGTTTTAACGTGATAGTGAAATACATATCAAAGCCATAATCATGGTCTTCTTTAGTAGCCATAGTTTCGATAGTAACACGCTCTGTTATCATACTCAGCATTTCACCATTTGGTTTCATACGCACGACTGTAAATTTAACTGGATTGCCAGCAATTTTCATGCTATATAGTTTTTTAGCATAATATTCTGCTTTTTTGCTTTTTTCTAACATAGACTGATTAAACGGATATTTACTATTCGGCAATAGAATCTCGAAAGAGTATTCGGTCAAACCGAGAGGTTTAGGTATCGTTACTTCACCAGTCTGTAATAAATCCACCGTTTCATTCTTATTATTGTAAGAAATCTCGAGAGATTTAGGTGGAATAGGAATTTGGAGGTTATCTAAGTAAAAATAATACATTATGTTAAAGCCTCCCCAGTATTACGTTTAAATGCGTTAGCCAAACCATCAGCAAAATTAGTACTGAAATCTTTATAATCAACAGAAGAATCGATTTGATTATTATTCGTTACATTTAAATTGATAGTTCTTTGAGACCAGGACTTAATAGCATCGTTCATAATGCCTTTATGTAACGTATTAATTTCGTCGGCTGTTAATTGTAATGCTTTAGCTGTTTTTTCTGTATTCTTAGCAGTTTTACCAGTGTTTTTAGCTGTGTCTTTAGCAGCATCGGATACAGCATTACGTTTGTCGTCGTTAGATTTATCATCGCTATTATCGCCACCTAATATCCAACCATCATTACCGCTAAAGATATTAGAGATGCCATGAGATAAATTATCGCCAGCATTTTGCCAGTCGCTTGCAGTACCTAAAATATTCTTAGAATCTAATTTATAGTCGTCAAATGCACCAGCATCGACTTGTACTTGGAATCTGGAAGCTACGACATTACCGACACCATCTAATAAATTTTTAAGGAATGGTACTTGCTTCATAACGCCGAGCATCGCATTAATACCTTGTACAGCAAAATCGACTAAGTTATTCCATAAACGTTTAAATAAATTTTGTATTGCCTTAGTTGGATTATTAAATACGTCTGAAATGAAGTTAGCAAAGATAATAAAGATATTCCAGATATAAGCAATTTGGTTATAGATAGTAGCCCATAATGCACCAAATACACCAGCAATAACACCGACTACAGTATACGTACTACCAGTCCATTCGTTATACATATCGATAACGAAGTATAAAGCAGCTACGATACCCATAATCGCTAATGCTACCCATGTTGCTGGACATGCTAACATAGCAGCATTTAAACTCCATTGAGCAACAGTAGCAGCTACAGTAGAAGCCGTAGCTACTGCCCAGTTAGCAGCATATACAAGAGCTACAGTAGCCAATGCAAATAATACAGCCTTAATCACTTCACCGTGTTCTGATATCCATGTAAAAGCAGCCGTTGCAGCACTTAGCAATTGTTTAAATACAAACACGATTTCATTTACAACATTCTTCATGATTGGGCCAGCAGCACTTAGCCCATTGACTAAAGTAGCCATAAATAACGTAAATTCTTCAGAATCCGTTATGCTATTAATAATGTTAAAAATTGGTATCGAATTAAACTGGATAATCGAGACAATTTCTGTCATCCAGTCAGCGAATTTCTTAGGTGTCTTAGCGAATTCTTCATCGATATCGTTAGCACTTTTAACCATAGCATCATGAAGTACGGCGGCTGTGATTTTGCCTTCAGAAGCTAATTTTTTAACTTCGCCGCGAGTTATGCCTAACGATTTAGATAGTACGTTTAAGATTTCTGGAGCATTTTCGGCAATAGAACGGAATTCATCGCCCTGTAACTGACCAGAAGAAAGACCTTGTGCTAACTGAATCATCGCATTCTTTTGACTAGCTTTATCCGTACCGCCAATAACCATTAACTTGTTAATTTTATTGACGAAATCTACGGCTTGATTAGGGTCTGGGAATGCATCTTTAGCCGACTGAGATAACGTAGCTACCGTCTTAGCCATTTCCATATATTCAGTACGAGAATCAAGTGCCGACTTATAAATAGCATTATTTAACGATACCATTTCACCTTGACTGCCAGTTATAAGCCCTAAACGAGCTTGTAACGAAGCAAATTCTTGTGACATATGGAAGATGCCAGTAAAAGCTTCACCGACTTTTTCGATAGCAGCAATAGCTATATTAGCTCCTAGAGAGCCTAAGAATACAGCTTTAATGTTAGATAAAGAATTATGTGCTTTATCGGCCATATTGCTAGCATGAGATATAGAATCAGCAAAATTCGACATGCTAGACGAAGCACTGCCGGCCGTTTGAGTTATATCTTTTAAGACAGGAGAAACACCGTTATTTAACTTTATCGTGTTAGATAATATAGACATATTCAACTCCTGATTTATGACGTTTTAATTCTTTAGAAATATGGTCACGCTCCTTCTCTCGTATGGCGATAGAAGCAAAAATAAAATTGCGTTCTTGTTCATCCATACTATTTAATTCGAGCGGACGGATATGTAAATCTTGGAGTGCCCTATGGTAGAGATATGCCTCTGGGTTCTCCTCTATTAGTTTTTTAATTCGTCGATATCGTTAGCTTTAGTACCAGCCATTACTTCTTGTAGTGCATTTGTTAATACTTGAGTTTCGCCAGGATATAACATAACGCTTAATAATTCATTAGCGGAGGATACACCATAAGAATCTTGTAGTTCTGCATCGTTTAAAGACGGATATAACACGACAGCTTCAAGAAGCTCGGCGTTAAGATTTTCTTCGTTAACGACAGACTCTTTTTTGCCATTCTTGAGGGTAGTTTTCGTATTGCGTTTCGTAATTTCTTCGACTTTTTTAGTACTAATTGGATGTAGTACCCATTCGATTGGACTACCATCTTCGTTAGTAAAGCGTTCAGATACGACTACTTTTACGTCTGGTAAAGATTTAGCATTAGATTTAAAGAATCCATTTAAGGACATATTTTTAATATCTGCCATAGAGATTGTTCTCCTTGATTATAAAAAAAATAAGGAGCTATAAGGCCCCTTATTTAAGATTTACATAATTAATTTAAGCTTGCATACCGTCTAATTCTTTAAAGTTTTCTGGAATTTCAAGACCTTCGAATGTGAAGTCTACGTCTTGTTCCAAATATTTACCGTCAGCATCACATAGAGTTAAATCAAAGTTGTCGATATTGACACCTTTAATCACAACTGTACGAGAGCCAGCAGCACTATCAGAATCTTCATTAGTCACTTGCAAGTCGAAATACACATCTTTACCATGATTCATAAAATCAAGCATTAATTCTGTAAAAATAGGTGTATTATCGTATACAGTCATAGAACCAGTACCTTTAGCACCAGTAGATTTATTGCCTTTATTAATGCGGCCTAAAATAGCCACTTCTTCTTTAGTTTTATCAACTTTAATAGTGACTTTTTTAGCATTGAGTAACAAACGACGTTTACCGTTAATAGTCATGTAAGCACGAGCTTCGACTGCACGAATAACGTCTTTTGCTAACATAGTTTGAGCTTTATCTGCCATTATTTAACTCCTTATTTAACGTAGCAAGTAGCATACAATTTATCCATAGCAACAGTAGGGTTAATTTCGTAGTTAACGACTACAGAACCTTTTTCGTCGCCTTCTTGAGGGATTTGAACGTCTTTAGACTCAAATTCTTTAATTGCACGTACTTTAGCATAATCTTCGAATAATTTAACGATATCGTTCCATAAAGCGATACGACCATCTTTATCGTTAGGAGTTTTGCCTAAATAATAATTATTAAATAAGCGAGCTACGTCATAAGCAGAATTATCGAGTACACGAATAACTTGATTCAATGCAAAGTCTTTAGTGCGTTCTTTAGAGAACTCAGTAAATGTATTTACATCGGACAATAAACGAACGTTACCCTTAACGTTGCCAGATGCAGAATCTGCTACATTATGGAATACGATTTGACCAGTTTTAATGAATTGTTCTAATTCATATTGTTTATATTGAACGTTAAAATTGTATTCGCCGTCATATACTTTATTAGTCAAAGATTTATTAATAGGGCAAGATGCTTCAGCACCAGTTAACCAGTAGACACCAGCACCTGGTTCAGCACCACTATCTGTTACTTTATTAGCCAAAGAAATAACGCCTTCGTAGTTAGCACGAGTATTATTATAAAGACATACTTGGAATTTTTGACCAGTCGTTTCACGTGTACGTTTAGCGAATGCGATAAACAAGTTTTGAATTGTAGTATCTGTGCCTGTATAACCTAATACATTGAAATAGAATGGTTCAATTAATTCAATATATTTTTGGTAGTCAGATGCTTGTACAGCTGTACCGTTAGTACCACCAGTCAAATATGTAGCTGCTTGTGCCGTAAATGCGGACATTTCATTAAATGTAACGTATGCATTATCTTCAAGTTCTTTTGGAGTAGATAAGCCAGTTTGTTCATCTACTTTTTTAACGACATCATTTGTTTTCAAATATGTAGTCACTACGAATTTAGAAACATCATTGATGTCAGCAGAAATAGCGACAGCAATATCATTGCCACGTACACCACCACATTTAGCAGTTGCTACAGTAGATTGTGCTTTAACAGCATCAGAATTTAAACGATATAAATATAATGTTTTAGTATTAATGAATAAGTCACGAAGACCTTTCATTTTTTCGTGTGCGTAGTCGTAACCGAAGATTTTAACGGAGTCCTTTTGGAATTCTTCTTGTTCTACACGTACAATTTTGCCTGTTTCGCCCCAATCTAAAGAAAGAGCCATAGTTGCATAACCACGGTCTACAACTTCAGCAAATGCTTTATTTTTGGAAACGAAATTAATATATGCACCTGGCAATGTTTTATTTTGGAATAGCCAGTAACCGCCACCTAAAGCCATTTAAATAGGTATCCTTTCTTTAATTAATCATTAATTGTTTCTACGATAGGTTTATTAAGAGTATCTTGAATTAGTTGTTCTACTTCTTCGACACTGTATTCACGATTTTCAATAACAGCTGCAATTAAATCAGCATATTGTTTAAATCGGTCAGAAGCCATAATTACTTCTGGTGTAAAAGTAGGAGCAGTAGTTTCACTCGTTACTTCACTTACTACTTCTGTATTATCTGTATCAGTTTTCTTTGCTCTTGGCATTGGACACCTCTTGATTTTGATTTAATGTAAGCATAGGGTCAGCATCATGACGTACTTTTAAGATATGATATTCATAAGACACTTTAAAATGTAATATGCCGTCTGTAATTCGATGACTCATATCAATACCATTTAATAAAGAACCATCAGATAATGTGATGTATTCTAAATCAAAATAAAGACTTTCAGTTATCGGATTAATTTGCTCTTGCTGTGATTCAATATAATCATCGTCAGAAATAAAGAACATAATATCAAAGTCATTTCTTCTTTCGTAACGAATATCTAGTAAATGCCTCTGTTCTGTATTTAATGTTTCGATGACGAAGCAAGGAAATTGTGCATCTGATTTTATTTCGTCTATATAAATAGGATAATTAAAAGAAGTATATAATGCTTTAGCTATAGCTTTTTGTATTTCGTTAATATAATTCATGTATTATTTGCTCCATGATGCTAAATATTCATCGAGAGCGTTCTTTAATATACCGTCAGAAGCTTTTCTTGTATTTGCTTCTGCCTTCTCTTGCATATGTAGACCTTTTACGAATGACTTAGTTAAGCGTTTACCTAATACAGGAATAAAACGCCCTGGTTTTTGTCTATGGCCATCATTTACATAGGAAGCATATGATGCTGTGTTCTGGACTTTAACAGTCGTATCATTAATACGTTCTGCTTCCCAGGACCGTCTCATATGTTCAGATTGTGTACGATATTTACCGTCTGGTGAAATATTGACTTCTCCAACTGGAGTAGCAGCAATTGCTTGTGCTAAATAATTCTGTGCTAAATTATCTGTGATTTTTTCATTTAAAGAAGGAAGATTATTTTGTAGCTCTTCTGTTCTTTTAATTAATTCATCGAATCCAGATAAATCAACAGTTACATCAGCCATTGTGCTTGCTCCTTAATGTGAGTTGTATTTCTTGATGCGTATCATATAATGCCACTTGTGAAGAAGCTGTATAAGCGAAGTGTCGGCCATTTCTAATCACTTCAATATCAGTACCAGGTCTAATCACAATATCTGGAGACATAAATAAAACTACAGTTTGTGATGCGGAAGGTAATTTATTAACGATATCATTTGTTTGAAGTGTCTTAAAAGATAACCGACAAGGATAACGTACTTCTTCAAGTTCACCATTTGTAACGATGCCTGTCGTAGGGTCTTGTATAGCTTTTCGCTGTTCAGTCAAAATACATGTATCGGTATAGAGCCGCTCGAAATGTTGTCTAGCTACCATCTTAATTTTCGATAACATGTGATATCAGTACCTTCTAGCGATAACCATTTAGATGTAAGAGTAGATAACGTAGTTGCTATATTGTGTGCACTATCAAAATCAATTTCTGTGTCGCCTTCTTTTAATTTAGAGATAGGCTGTAAATCAGAAGATTGCAAAATAGTGTCTTTGTGGTGTTCAATAAATCTTGCAGCTACACGTTTATCTAATAATTGGTTAAGCTCAGAAGGCAATTCTTCATCATTTAAAATATTCAAAAGAAATTGCCGTTCTGAATCATAGATATATTGAAGAACATTATCATAATCTGGCGTTACATTAAAATGTGTAGCCATACGAATGAGTTCTTTAATATGTTCCATGTGTTAACCTATTTTTTGAAAGTTGCTTTAACTACTTTAGATTCGTTAGTCAAACCTACAGCATAGTGTGCAGATGCTACTACGTCAGTGGACAATGCTTTTGCATGACGTTCAGTTTCAAGCATTACATCGGCTTTAGTGTAAATAGTTACTGCTGGAAGAGCTGGAGTACCGTCTTCTACTTCTGGAGTCAAGCATACGATGAAGTTATCGATGTTAGTACCAGAATCATCAATACGACGAGTAGTTACTACACGACAGCCAGCTACCATACCAACTTCACCACTATACATAACATCGTTACCGTATTTATCACGAGAAATAAAATCTGGGTCCAAACGAAGAGTTGTTGCTTGGCTAGGAGCTACGAACAACACTTTTTCAGTAGTGCCCTCTTCGTTAAGTTTATCAACAGCTGCTACGATACCAGCATAAGAAATAACTTTAGTAGAAGTAGCTGTCAAAGTAGTAGTAGCCAATGCTTCCAATACGTCATTATCAATTTTGTCAGCCATAGACAAAGTTAATTGATGAGTGCCAGAACCTACTGGGTCACCTAAGCCAGAGTTAACTGCTTTATCTGTCAATGTGATAGCTTGACCAGCTGTTTTAATTTGTACAGCCTTAGTAGAAGCTGTCATAGTTACAGGTGTAATTTCTGTTCCTTCTGCCACGTCTTTAGCTGCACCGATATAATTCCATACTGGAATTGTGATAGTGTCACCAGGAACACCTTTAAGAGAATCGTTAACTGCTGCGAATTTTGTGAATGTTAATGCTTTAGGCAAGCCAGCAGATACCATATCTTGCATAACTTGTGGATTAATAAGATTAGCTAATTTAGTTTCATTTGCCATTGTTATTTAAGTTCCTTTTTTATTAATTAATTAGAAAGTTCAGAATACAAATCTGGATTAGTTTCTTGAAGATGTACACGGTCAAGATAAGACATTTTATTGAATTGTTCTTTCGTGATACCGTCATTTTTTTTAGGAGTTGCATCACCAGGAACAACGCCCTTAATAGAGTCTTGTTTAAATAAATAAGGGTCTGACTCTTTTAATGCCGAAATTTGTTCTTGAATACCTGTGATGGTATTATCTTCACCGATAGCTATTTTTGTGCGGTCTAATAAGCCAGTTAAAATAGTTTCGTTCATAGCACCGCTTTTACTTAATGCTTTTGCGATAGCTGTATCAATTTTCATATTCTTAATGTTTTCGTTATAATCAGCTTCCCTTTTAGTAGCGGCATCTTGAAGTTCTTTAATTTGAGATTGTAATGCTTCGTTCGCTTTATTAGCTTCGGATAAAGTGTTAATATCATTCGTTAGGTTTTCAATTTCTACTTTGGCTTGTTTATATGCATCATTTTTTTCGTTGAATTGTGCTTTCGATACATAGTTTTTGCCATAATCTTCAATAATGGCATTAATTTGTTCTTCTGTAAGATTGAGGGCTTGAAGTTGTTGTTTTGTCATGGATAAAATACTCCTTGAATTAATTAATACGTTTCGTTTTATTTTCGTGAGTCACATCTCACATTGGATTAATTGCTATTGCTTGTTCTTTATCGTCTTTAAGCAATAAAAAAAGACAAGATATTTATTTTAAATATTTGTCTTCCCATTCTTGATAATTCATATCTGGTATATATTCAGTTTTAGTGTCTGGTCTGGATGCACGTTCATTTATTTTTACATAAGGAATCATCGTAGACCGACAATAAGGATGAAATGGTGGTGCAGTTACACCTAATTTACAGTCAGATACATTAACGACTTTTTTATCGAGATGCCTACAAGTAGAGGATGTGTGCTTATCGAGTGTTGCCAGTATCTGATATTGTTTAACGTTTAATTCCGTGAAAGAATTAACTAATGCTTTTTCTTGTATATAAGCAGTTTCTGTTTCGACTAATCTACGTACATTAGAAGTTTGTGTATTAAATGCTTGTGCAATACGTTCTGTTGTTCTTTCAGATGCTTCTTGTGCAATTAAAGAACGTGTGATTTCTTGCTGTAATTTAATAATTAATGTATCTCTTTGTCTCCATATACGTTCCGAATAATTTAATGCATTCCAGGGTTCTTGAATAGCTGCCAGTATTTGTTGTTTAGGTACTTGTCTAAATGTTTGGTAGTTGCCCATAAGAGATTGCGTATGATAAGCTGCTTGATAATAACTAGATTGATATTGTTTAGACAAAAAAGTAGTCATTTCTGCATTTATATCAGCGGCCATTTCTTCTGCAAATTGTTGTGTATGTACCCATAAGGCTTCGATACGTGATAATCTGGAACGAATAGATGCATTATCTAATAATTTAATTTGCTTATTAGATAAGTTTTTTTGTTGTGCTAATTTTGTGTATTCTTTGAGGGTTAATTTAAATGCTTTTAATTCTCTATCTGTTAATTGTTTTTTAGCATCTTGCAGCGATAAGCCATTAGTATTTGCGTATTTTTGATAGAATGCCTGTATTTGTGAAAGTTGCTTTTCAAGAGCATATTGAGTTATGGAATTTAGTTTTTTGAATTCTTGTAGTGCATCTGATAACCCATCTTCTTTTGTTTGTAAAAATCTATCGTTCCAGTACATTATTCACCTTCGTAGGTATAATCTTGATTCAATGTTTCTTGTCGTTCTTTTTTAATTTGTTTTAATTCTTCGTCAACATTTACAGTAAATGGATGATTAGCCACTAATGTTCTTTCAGATAAAATACCGACAGAATTTTTAATAGCATCAATTGTATCTTGTTGGTTAACAGGTAAGTCTCTATTAAAGATAAAATTAATAGATTCAATAATAGGCAAACTATTAAGAGAACGATACGCATTAATAAAGTCCACTAAATGATGTAGAGAAGCTTGAAATTCGGCTTCCATTTCATTAGCATCTAAATCAATGTCAGAATACATAGAATTAATATTCATTTGATTAGGGTTATTGGCCATACGGTCATCTTTAGCATCAAAGCCACGACCATTTGTAATAATAGCCCTTTCTAATTCTTTAATAATGGTTGTGTAATTCGTAGAATCTACATTTACTTGTAAGGCTTGTACATCACCTTCTATTTCTGGATTGCCAGATATTTTAATCACGCCATGTTTTGCTAAATTGTATCTAAAGTCAGCTAAGTCTGTACCTTCATATCCTTTAAGAACCAAAATAGTATTATGGACATCTTGTGACATAACATTAGCAAAATTAGAGAGCATTTGATTTAATGCATCTTGTAATGATTTAATTTTGTCTAACAAGAATGTTTCATCAGAATTAGGCTTGAACCAAATTAATGGAACAGAAGACCAATTATAAGAAATATCATTTTTATGAATATAAGCAGTATTTAGTTTAGAAGTATCTGGTGCTAATTGACCATTAGAATAAATATAATAATGAACACCTTCTGGTAAATAATATTCGACGTGTGTTTCTGTTGTCGTGATATTAGCACTTTGATATATTTCCACATCATAAAAATGAATAAATGCATCGAGTTGTTTATGTGCTTCATCGTGCCAGAATGGAATTACATTTTCTGGCTTAAAGCGTTTAAAAGAAAGAGCACCTTGTTCATTAATATAAGGATGTAAATAACCAATAGAACATTGATATACATCTTTACCTAATTCTTTTAGTAGATTTTGAAAGCTAGGATTAAAATAATCAGTTACATCAATATCATCACTTGTTTGTGTGTCGATTTGTTGCGACAATAAATAATTTGTTTTTTGGTCTACTAAATCATCGAATAAATTATTAATGATTTTATTATTAGGAATGATACCAGAAGCATCTTGCATATTTTGTTTATCTGTATAAACCAAATGTTTAGGTTCTTGTTGCTGGCCTAAATAATATTTTCTGGATAAAAGCATTTTACGTCGTTTAGTAGATGACAAGAATCGTTCCAGTTCTGACTGAATAAATTCTTGTTCTGATACACCTTTATGCTGACGTATAATGTCTATCCATTGTTCAGTTGTATTCATTAAATAAATAATCCTTTATTATTCAAAAGAAAAAACAGGTTGCAATACATTTACTTTTTCAGCTACGCCAGTTAATGCATCTGGAGCATCATCATGTAAATTTTTTCCTTCTCGTTGATAAGAAGTGATAGCTTTATAAAATTCTGGGTATTTATTGTGCCAATTTTGTGGAAAATAAATATGTTCCATCACCCATGTCGCATTGGAAAGAATACGAGCTTGTTTGTTTTTAGATTGATGGAATGGTCTTATGATTGTGTGGTTAGTATTATATGTATTTGTTAAATAACGAGAGATTTGTCTTGAAAAGCCTCTACCACCATTATTAGATTCGATATCAGCTTGATTGACTTTATATTCAAAGATATGTTTCGCCACGAGAGGTTCTGTTATTTCCATTGGTTCATTTGTATAAATAACGTCTAAGATATACGCTTCTTTTTGATAAATGCCATAAATAATAGAACATAAATAATCAGAACCAGTATCAGCTGTATCTGTATAAGATTGTATTTTTTCAAATTGTGGAAGAGTATCATATGTTTTAAATGATGTATATAATTGACCTTTTAAATCGATAGGTTCTTGTTGATAATTGGCGTAAAAGATATCTGGCGACATTAATTTCTTTTTCTCTTCATAAGACTCACGAGATAATACATCTTCACATAACATTGTGCCGTCATCTTGTAAGGCTTTAAGAGAAATAACTTCAGCATCCTCTTTAAAATGATTAATAATACGGCCAGCTAAATCATCAGAAGCCCAGCGTGTCATAATAATAATTATTTTTCCGCCTTCTTCTAAACGAGATAGCATTGTATTCGTGAACCATTCATAATGAGATTGTTTAGTAAGTTGATTATTTGCTTCTTGTGCATTTTTAATAACATCGTCAATAATCATTAAAGAACAGCCGAAGCCAGTTGCAGTACCAGAAGGAGATGTAGCCAAATAAGAAGAATATTGACCTTCGAGTGACCACATATTCATAGCTGCATCACCTTGTTTTATTTTTACGTCTGGAAATACATCAGAAAAAACTGGTATAAATGGCTCTACTTTTTGTGTTTGAATTGTATTTCGTACTGTTTTAGCAAATTGAGTAGAAAGTGTTTCATTATAAGAACCAGTCATTATTTTTTTAGTAGGGTCTTTACCGAACGTCCATTCTGCAAATAATGATGCAGTTCTTGATTTACCAGTTCGAGGTGGTATAGATATAACTAATACTTTTTTAGGAGAATTAAATACGAATTCTTGTAAGGTATTAGCCAATTGAACAAGATACTGTCTGGAGCGTTTATAAAAATCTGGAGCCATTAATTCACAATAATCAAAAAAATCACGTCGAGCTAATTCTAATTTAGCTTCATACGTGATATGTTTTTCGAGTTGTGGTGTCATTATCAATTGGATATCAGAAGAAATTCGTATCACCTCCTTTTAGTGTTCGTATATGTTCATATATGTTAAAAACTACATAAGGATTATTAAGACTTCTTATTCTCAATTAGAGAACGAAGGTCTTCTGTTGATAAATTTTGTAGTGGATTATTAATAGTTGTATTCATAGTAACTTTTTGTTCATAAGCAGCATCCATTTTATTTAATAAATCAAGTGCTTTTAATCTATCTGCGTATTTAATATCATCTGCATTTACAAACTTAGTTAATAATTCACGACGTTCTTCAATTGAAATAACTGTTTTTTTAATTCTGTCTTCATCAGAACATCCAGAGGCTTTTTGTAAGTAGTCAATATAGGCCTTAATACTCGGTTTATGTAAGTTCTCTACTGCTAGAGCACTAGCCGCATTTAGTGTTTTAAATTTATAACCAGCGGCTTTAACAGCATTAATACCGTGATAACCATTTGAGACATATGCTTCACAAAAAAGTGCTTGTTTTCTTGTTAGCACATAGCCATCAATTATTAATTTTCCTGCATCATTTTTTTTGAGTGCAATTAGTCTCACCTCATTTTTTTAATTGAAATATAGATAGTTAAAATAAATGTTTTTTTATATGTGTTGTTATCATTTATCGTTTAAGATAAAAAATAAAGAAAATAGCTATAAAACTATTGATTTTTTAATTAGTAGAACATTTGTTCTTATTTTAGGATAAAAAAATAACCCTCTTAATTAAAAGAGGGTATTTTTTCTTTTTTGCTTTAATTATTTTAAATTTA
>ENA-OWLX01000089-OWLX01000089.1-metagenome-genome-assembly--contig:-NODE-89-length-28023-cov-8.621174_pt1 | contig 28023 bp, 32 predicted proteins | sample MGYA00245351_ERZ651106 | MGnify/ENA primary metagenome ERZ651106 (study PRJEB26857, sample SAMEA4031768) | metagenome | biome: human; feature: oral; material: saliva | place: Philippines | collected 2014 | study... | reverse complement strand
AGTTTAAGTTTAAAATAAGATATAGTCAGGTTTATAATGAAAGTTATAAAATTAAGTTTACCCCGGTGATAAAAATGACAAGCTCTTGGATTCACAGATTGGTAACTTCCTAGTGAGTAAACTAGGCGACCGCATCGCTGTAGAGCGCATGATTGATGATGGAGTATTGGTTCTCTTGCCAATGTCAGATATTAGAGGATATGATACTTCAGGCATCCCCTCCGCAATCTACGTCACAGAAGCACAGAACCTTGATATAGATTTAATGAAGCTTGCTCTTCAGAGAATTGGAGAGGACAGTGTCTGCATCTTAGATGGAGATGAAGACACTCAAGTAGATATGTCTATGTATGCAGGTGAGAACAACGGTATGCGGAGAGTATCTAAAGTGTTTAGAGGAGAAGATATTTATGCAGAAGTGGAACTTCAAAATATCTATCGTTCAAGAATTGCAGAATTAGCTGAAAAGATGTAATTGCGATAAAAAAGACCTCCTAATAAGAGGTCTTTTTAAATATATAACATTTCAAGAGGAAAGGAGGAGAATGTATGCAGTTTAAAAAAGAAGAATTAGTTGCAGAATTAGAAAAAAGAGTGGAACAAGAGGAAAAAAGATGGGAACTTGAAAAGCCTTTGCTTGAAAGGGAACAAAAAGTTAATTCAGAAAAAGAAGAGTTTGCAAAGAAGAAGAATAAGCTCACTACTTCAAAGCTATTGATTGGTTTCTTATTTCTTAATTGCACTTTAATTGAGATTTTCACTGGATGGGCAATGATTAAAATGCTTTACATTGCATCTATTGCGGGAACTTCTATAGATTTTACTCCATTAGTAGCTTTAATTGGAGCGGTTGTTGGAGAAGTAATTGGATATGGTATCTACTCTTTAAAGTCTGCTAAAGAAAATAGCGTAGGCGGCCTTATCTTTGAAAGTGCTATGAAAGAAAAGGAACTTGAATCAAAGAAAAAAGCCCCTGCCGCAGAAGGAGGAGTAGGATAATATGAATAGTCCTTTAGTAACTTGTGAAGTTAAAAGTCCAAATCACAGCGGAAAAAGAACTCATGCAATAGACAGAATAACTCCGCACTGTGTGGTTGGACAACTTAGTGCTAAGAATATAGGCGGATGCTTCTTGAGTAAAGAGATTAAAGCAAGCTGCAATTATGGAATTGGCACTGAAGGCGATGTATGTTTAGTAGTAGATGAAGAGAATAGGTCTTGGTGTTCTTCTAGTAACGAGAATGACCAAAGAGCTGTTACTATCGAGTGTGCTTCAGATATGAAAGAGCCATATGCATTTAATTCCACAGTCTATTATAAATTAATTGACTTATGTGAGGATATATGCAAGAGAAATAGAAAAGACACATTAGTTTGGATTCCTGAGAAGGACAGAGCATTAGCTTATAAATTAAAAGATAATGAAATGCTTTTAACCGTTCATCGTTGGTTTAAACCCAGTAAAAGCTGCCCCGGAAATTGGTTAATGACTAGATTGCAGTTAGTTGCGGAAGAGGTTAGTAGAAGATGCGGCGGCCGCCCTTCTCCGGGAAACGCCGTGCCTAAGAAAGCGACAACCTTGTATGCGGAAGTTCTTATACACAATTTGAATTTTCGTTCTGAACCAAGTTTAAAAGGGAAAGCTTTAGGGCAAACTGGAAAAGGAATATTTGAGATTTGTGAGTTAAATGGCGACTGGGCGAGACTTGCAACGAATAGAGCGTGGATATCTCTCGGAAACCCGGGGTATGCGCGCTTATACCAAGGCCTGCCGCCCCGTCAAGTAAGGGTAACTGCAGATGCACTTAATGTTAGAAAAGGTGCTGGTAAGGATTATCCTATTATTACCACAGTTAAAAAAGGTTCCCTCTTCACAATATCCCAAGAGATAGATGGATGGGGAAAGTTAGCTAACGATAAAGGTTGGGTAAGTTTAAAATATACAGAAAAAGTTTAAGGAGGAAAATATATGGCTACAACTATTTGTCATGCGTCTATTGACGAAAGAGGAAAAATTAGCAATGGTGCGTCTGGTGACCAAACTGGAAGAGAAGTCTGCACAAGAGAATGGTATAATAAGCCTTGGAATGTAATGCTTCGATATGAGAAAGACCCTTCTTTAGGAAAACAGGCTGCAGCAATCGCTAAGAAAATTGCTGATAGTAACTTAGTTGGTTATGACCAAAATCAGAGAAATACTCTATATGCGGAGTTAAAGAAGCATAATTTTAATGTAGATAACTACATCGCATCAAGAGTAAAGACTGAAACTGATTGTTCTGCTTTTGTTTTTGCGGTATGGTGTTGTGTAATACCTTCTTTGCGATATGATGGTAATGCTCCTACTACATCAACAATGCAGTCTTTCTATACAAGACATGGCTTTACAGCTTATACAGATGCTAGACATACTGCATCAGACAGCGCTCTCTTTGTAGGAGATATCTTGGTTAAGGCGGGAAGCCATACAGTCTTAGTCTATTCTGCGAATAACATCGATATGGCAAGAGTGCCTGATGTTAAGCCAATTCAATCTGCGGCTCATGCAGAGGAATTTCCAGGCAAGCAAATAAGCGTAACAGCAACCACGCTCAATGTAAGAAAAGGGCCTGGTGTTGAATATCCAGTAACATCTCAAATTCATAGAAGTGAGGTATATCACATCATTGAAACAAAAGATGGATGGGGAAGACTTACATCTGGTGCGGGATGGATTAGCTTGAAATATACAAAATATATTTAAAACGCCTTAAGGGGAAGTTCATTTTATATGGACTTCCCCTATTTTTTTTGTGCCTGCCGCCGCACTTGAGTTTTATCAAAAAATTTGATATAATATATTTATAAATGAAAATAGGTATATTAGGAGGATTTCTATGTTGATTAAAAATGCTTTTTCTCATTTAAAAAAGATTTGTAAGCATAAGTATTGGGTTGGTTTCTATTGCTTCAAGCTTGGTATGCCATGGAGAGGAATCAAACATGATATGTCAAAATTTTCACCGACAGAATTTTTTGAAAGTATTAAGTATTATAAGGGAACTTGTTCTCCTATTGATGCTTGCAAGAGAAACAAAGGTTATTCAAGAGCATGGTTTCATCACAGAGGTTTAAATGACCACCATTATGAATACTGGGTTGATAACTTTGATAATGGCGGCGAAGCTTTATTGATGCCCCTTGATTGTGCAATGGAACTGCTTTGTGATTATATCGGTGCGGGAATCGCTTATAATAAGGATAATTTCACCTTTACCGCAGAATTTAAGTGGTGGATGAAGAAGAGAAATGATAAGCTTTTAATGCATCCCGCAATTCAAGAATTTGTAACTAATTGTTTAAAGATTTTGAAAGATTGTGAATACTATGGTTTGAACCCTGACTATTGGTTCAATAGAGAGAATGTTCAAGATGAATACTTTAAGGCTTTGAATCACTATGAGAAAACCAAACTTCACAGAGAGGATTTAGAGGGTGTTGAGTAAGATAGAAATTTATACAGATGGAAGTTGTTTATGTAATCCGGGGCCTGGCGGCTATGGCGTTGTCATTATTGAAGGAAATATAATTCTCCATAAAGAATCTATTCAATCAAAAGATACTACTAACAACAGAGAAGAATTAAAAGCGATGCTTTCCGCAATTAAATATGCAAGAGCAAATAAGAATAAGAATTTTATTTGTTATTCTGATTCTGCTTATGTTGTAAATACTGTTACTAATTGGATTTTTGGTTGGGCTAGGAATGGTTGGAAGAATTCTAAAAAGCAAATAGTTGAGAATTACGACTTAATGACTCAATTATATGATGAAGTGCAGTTCCCAATTCCTAACTTAACAATAGAGAAAGTTAAAGGTCATGCGGGAATCATGGGAAATGAACTAGCTGATGCTCTTGCAACAAGTAATAATAAAAATTATGGAATTTTAGTTAAGAAATATCATTTACAGGAGGTATAACTTTATGATGCCACAGTTATATGAATGTTTTCAAAGATGGGCGGACAAGGGCTCGATATATGCATATGGAGACCCTCACTTTGGCGATGAAGATATCAAGGCCGCTTACACGGAATGGCCGGCCGCCGCAGAGCAAGTTAAGATAATCAACTCTATTGTTACGAAGAACGATACCTTAATCATCCTAGGTGATGTTGGAGATTATGAATATATTAAAGACTTGCGGGCGGAAAGGAAAATTCTTATTGCAGGTAACCATGATACGGGATTAAGCTACTATAAGAGAAAAGTTGAAACACTTTATTTCAATGTAAACTTTTGGGAAGGAAAGAAGGATTCCTTATCTAGTCTCTTGTCAAAGTTATATCCAAAAGATAAGATTGAGATTGTTGAATCTTATACCATGGACAATTCTGATGCAGAATATAAGGTAGAAATAGATAATAAACTTTTTGATGAAGTTTATTCTGGCCCGCTCTTCATTGGTGAAAAAATCTTGTTATCGCATGAACCAATCTTCCTACCTTTTGCCTATAATATCCATGGTCATGTTCATGGCGGGCTTGGTAAAAACTACTATCAAACGAACTATAATGCATGTTCTAATTGTGTGGATTTTATGCCGCAACATTTAGGTAAAATTTTAAAAGAAGCTTGTCTCTCAAGAATTAACAGCATTCATAGAGATGCTATAGAATCAAGGAAAAAGGTAAAGCAATAAGAAATTATTGCTTTATTTGATTTTTAAATAAAAATATGATATAATAGATATGTTAGTAAAATTAGATTTAGAGAAAGGATAAATGCGAATGGGAAAATTATACAGTGAAACAAGTATAGAATCTCTTAATCCGCGTGACTTTACTAGATTAAAGCCGGGTGTCTACGCGGGTGATTGCACATATGCTACACAGTTGCTAATAGAGATTATTTCTAATGCTGTTGATGAGCATACAATAGGAAATTGTGATAATATCTCTATTGATATAAATGGAGCGACCGTTTCAGTAAAAGATAACGGTCAAGGTTTTATTCCTAACCTCAAGAGGGAAGATGGTAAGACTGTGCTTGAGGCGGCGTTCAGTGTTTTCAACACCTCGGGCAAGTACAGAGAGGACGGGTCTTATGAGGGAACCTCCCTCGGTTCATTTGGAATTGGAGGTAAGCTTGCGAATTTCTTAAGCCACGATATGACCGTGCACACATCGAGCGGCAAGGAGTATGAGACCGTGGTCTTTAAAGAAGGACTCTTTGAAAAGAGGGAAACTGGAAAAGCCATTGAACCCCGCGGAACAATAGTAAAATGGACAGCTTCAGAAGAGTTTTTTGAACATCCTGAAGTAGATTACAAGAGAATCAAAAGTCTTTTAAAGACTCTGGCTTGCTTGTGTCCGGGATTGACATTCAATGTTAATTACGATAGTAAAGAAGAGGTCTTCCAATCAAAGAATGGCTTACATGATTTGGTTGATGATGCGGTTAAGGATACTGAAATTTTAAAGAACAGACTCTCTGTTTCAAGTGCCGTTGGAAAGAATAAGTTGGATTTAGTAATGACTTATACTGGGAACTACTCTTCTACCTTTGTAACTTATGTTAATACAGGATTAGTAGAACAGAGTCCAATCTTAACTCAGATTAAGACAGCTATTACAAGAGAAATGAATAAATTTTTCAGAGATAAGGGTTGGCTTAAGGAGAAAGAAGATAACCTTTCTGGCGATGACATTCAAGAGGGCATGTATATGGTGTTCAATGCCACGAGCCCGAGTGTGTCATATGATAGCCAAGTCAAGACAAGAGTCGTGGCCATGGGATGTAAAAATCAGGTTGCCGCATTTATCGAAGCACTTCAACAGTGGATGGAGTTGAATGAGAAAGAAATAAAAGGAATTGCGGATAAGGCTCTTGTAGCAAGAAAAGCAAGGGATGCCGCAAGAAAAGCAAAAGAGGCGGCAAGGGCAATTAAACCAAAAGAAAAAGGTTTGAAAGCAAAGATGGCACTTAGTAACAAGTTCATCGACTGCACAAGCAAGGTCGCATCAGAGCGCAACTTATTGCTTGTAGAGGGTACAAAGTAGCTTAGGCCCTTATTTATCTTACTGCTAGTCAGCGGGGTTCGTTTTATAAACGAGCTAACGAGGGAGACTTAGCAAGTATTTATGTTCTGTCAGAACATATTAAGTTGAAGTTAATCTCGTGGCAAGGTTGGTTGTTGGTTTTAAAAATAAAAAATAAAAAAAGAAAGGAGGTTCTATGATAGGAATATATAAAATAACGAATATATTAAACAGCAATTCTTATATTGGTCAGAGTGTCTGTGTAGAAAAAAGAATTACTACTCACTTTTGGGCAGCTTATAAAGAAAATCTACCAAGTTATAATAATCATCTATATCAAGCGATAAGAAAATATGGAAAAGAAAATTTTAAATGGGAAATTCTAGAGACAATAGAAGAAATTGATAAAAATAAATTAAATGACTTAGAAAAGAAGTATATTGAAAAATATAATACTTTTTAGATGGATATAATATGACTTCCGGAGGAGAGGGTGCTGAACAAAATTTAAAATCTGGCGAAAAGAACGGAATGGCAAAGTTAACTAAAGAAGACATTATAGAAATTAGAGAGTTGTATAATCAAAGAATTCCTCAAAGAGAAGCTTATAAACTGTATGAAAGTAGAATTGGAAAATCAGGTTTTCATAAAATTTGGAATTGGGAAACATGGAAAGATATTCTACCTGAATATCATAATGAAGAAAATATTAAGTGGCACTCTACTAAAGCAAGAGCACTTTCTTCTGAGCAAGCTAGTCTCAATGCAGGGAAGATAAAAAAGGAAGATGTACTTTTAATTAGAGAATTACATGGTTTAGGATTATCACCCTCTGAAATCTTAGAAAAATTTGAATCATTACCAATCAAAGAAGAGGAAGTTAAGAAAATAATAAACAGAGAAAAATTCAAACACATTTAAAACAACCAACAAGCTGTAACGACTATCTCCTTTGTAGGAGAGTACTGAAGCTATTGACACGCTTTAGGAAAAGGTAAATAACGATGATGGTCTGACAAACCGGAGTTAAAGAAATAGTCTGTACCAATAGAAATATTGGATTAAGCGTTAAGCGCGGGCAGTGCAGCGGTAGAAGCTCGTAATGAGAAGACTGACTGCATTTATATGTTGAGAGGTAAAGTATTAAGCCCTCTTAAGTCATCTATTGATAAAATCCTTTCTAACCAAGAATACTCTGATATTATTAAAGTAATTGGTGGAGGATTTGGAAATGATAAGTTCGATGTTTCAAAAATGAACTTTGATAAGATTGTAATTACGTGTGATGCTAAATAAAATTGGCTGTGTAACACTTTTCAAGTTACCACTTGGGTAGATTCAATTTGAATTTGCTAACGGTGAAACCTTACTAGGTAAAGCTAAAGGTAATACCGTGGGAAAAATCTCTTAATTCCTGTCTGAAAGGAAAAGATGATAGGGATATATAAAATAACCAATAAAAATAATGGAAAGGTCTATATTGGTCAATCAAACAATGTAGAAAGAAGACTTTCTGAACATAAACAAAAAAGAACTCAAACAATAGATAATATAATAAATGTTTTAGGGGTTGAAAACTTCGATTTTGAAATAGTAGAAGAGTGCAATCAAGATGACCTTGATAAAAAAGAAAAAGAATATATAGAAAAATATGACTCAGTAAGCAATGGCTATAATATCCAAAAAGGTGGTGTTAATAACTCAATAGGGGAAGGAAATGGCCGAGCAAGAGTGAGTGAGAAAGTGGCCATCATAAGTCTCCTAAAGAGATTTATGAAAAGGATTTTAAGAGCAAAATCACAAAAAACCAATTTCAAGCTATATGGCAAGGAAAATCTTGGTCGCATATCATGCCAGAAGTTTTGACTGAAGAAAATAAAAAATACTATATTTCAGAATAAAATAAAACAAAAGCTTTATTATCTAAAGAAGAGATTCTTAAATATCGAAAAATATATATGCATAAAACAAGAGAAGAGGTGTATAAAAACTTTATTCTTGATAAAGGAGACATACTTAAAAAGAGGACTTTTTTCAAACTTCTTTTAGGCGATGTTCGCAAGAATAGTATTTATACTGATATTCCAGTGTATAAAAAGAAACAAAAAATTTGGGAATTAAGAGGTGAACCTGTATCGACTATCCTCGAATCGGAGGAGTAAGGCTGCTATTGGTACGCAGTCTGAAAAGGTGTCCTTGTTACAATAAAAATAACAAGTAAGATATAGTCAGGCCCCATAGAAATATGGGATTAACCGGATTCAGATGGCTCCAGTATAGAGCTACTACTAATTACATTCTTCTTCACCTATATGAGACCTCTTGTGATGGAAGGTCGTTTATATCGAGCAGTAACTCCGCTATATATTGTAAAGAGCGGTGGTGAGGAGTTGTATTTTTATACCGAGGCTGAGATGGACAACTATCGTGCTACTAGCACTGGTAAGTACGAGATATTGAGATGTAAAGGTCTTGGTGAGCTCAACGCACAGGACTTGCATGATGTGTGCTTTAAAGACCAGCGTTTCAAGCGTATCACCGTGGCTGATGTAGAAGAAGCCGAGCGTTTATTAGAAGTTTTAGAGGGACAAGCAGTTCAGCCTAGAAAGCAATTTATTTATGATAATGCTGAAAGATTAGGATTTAACTTTGATTAATGGAGGTAATAATGAGTGAGTTTATTACAGAAGTAGATATAAGAGAAGAGAGTAGAGATTGCTTTTTAACTTATGGTTCAGAAGTGCTTACAGATAGAGCAATCCCATCTGCGGAAGATGGACTGCTCTCCGCACAGAGAAAGATTCTATGGACAATGGAAGATTTCTTGAAGATGAATAGCAAGAGCAAGACTAAGAAATGCAATGCAGTAGTAGGGTCAACACTTGCTACTAGCTACTTTCACGGTGACCAAGCTTGTTACGGCGTATTATGCAAGATGGCGCAGGATTACCTCATGCGTTATCCGCTCATTAGAGGGCAGGGCTCATTAGGCACCCAAGAAAATAACGAGATGTGTGCGAGCTCAAGGTATACCGAGGCTGCTCCTTCTGTCTACGCAGACTTGATGATGCAAGATTTTAGCAAGGGTGTGGTTCCGCTAAAGGAGACTTATAATGGAGAATACATGGAACCTGTTGTATTGCCGGGTCTCTTTCCTAATGCTCTTTGTAATGGTAAGCAAGCAATAGGACTTTCAATGGCGCATAACTCACTTCCTAATAATCTTAGTGAAGTCTGCGATGCTATTGTTGCTTATATCAAGAACGATGATATGACAATAGATGAGTTAATGACTCATATAAAGGGGCCAGATTTTCCTCTACCAAATATTGTCTTAAATAGTAGGGATATTAGAGCTGCATTTGCAACAGGTCATTCCGCAGTATCGTTAAAGGTGCGCGGAGTCCATGAAGTGAATGGTCAAACCATTGTGTTCACTTCAATTCCTTATAGAACTTATAGAAATAAGATTAAGGAGCAGATTGAAAAGAACATTGATGTGTTTGATGGACTTCTCGATGATTTTAATGATGAATCTAGTCTTGGTCAAAACAGGCTGGTGTTTAAAGTCAAGAGGGGAATTAGTGTAGATTCTGTCTTAAATAAGCTATTTGCTTTGACTGATTTGCAAACAACTTTATCTTATAATATGAATTACATTGTAGATGGAACTCCTAGAATGTGCTCTATGCTTGATTTGATTGATGCGTATGTTAAGCATCAGACTAACGTTCTTATCAAAGCAACAGAATATGATAAGGATAAAGCAGAGAAAAGAGCACATATTTTAGAAGGACTCCTCATTGTGCTTAAGGATATCGATGAAGCAATCAAGTTAATTAAGGAATCTCAAGATACCTCAGATGCAAAGAGAAAGCTAATGGACAGATTTATTCTTGATGAAATTCAAGCAAAAGCTGTGCTTGATATGCGGCTAGGTAAATTAACTAAGCTTGATAAAGAAGATTTGCTTAAAGAACTTGAACAAAAGAGGTTGATTATTGCGGAGTGTAATAAAATCATCAATGAAAAACCTTATCGTGATGAAAAACTTATTGGTAAGGTTAGTAAGCTAAAAGCTGATTATGGTGATGAAAGAAGAACTCAACTTCTTGATGTTGAGATTATTAAGGAAAAGAAGGTGGGGGCGGCGGCCGCCCTTCCGGAGGATGTAGTCGTGACTATTACACAGACAGGGGCAATCAAGAGGGTTCCTGTAGCATCATTTAAGGTACAAAAGAAAGGCGGAAAAGGTTTAAAATCTGCGGACGATGTAATTTTAGATACAATTAAGACTAATACCCTTGATACATTAATGTACTTTACTAATAAAGGAAAAATGTATAGGACTTTGGTCTCCGCGGTTCCAAATGAAAAGGCTGCCGCAGTAAGCAATATTGTTAAGCTAGAGCCTAACGAAAAGGTAATGGCTATCTCTTCTTTGCATAGGACTTCAATACCTAAGCATATTGTCTTTGTAACAAGAGGTGGTATGATTAAGAAATCTTTATTAGAGGAGTACACAAAAACCAATAGAAATACAGGGGTCGCCGCAATAAAGCTTAAAGAGGGTGATGAATTAGTTGATATTCTATTCATGGATGATGAAGATGTTATTATTATCTCTAAGAGTGGAATGGCAATCAGATTTTCAATTAAGGATATTGGAGCCAGTGGAAAGAATACACTGGGAGTTATTGGTATGAAACTTACGGAAGGAGATTCTGTAGTTTCTGTAGTTCCAGTTCATAAAGACTCTGATACTCTTGCTACATTCACAGCTTCAGGTTTGGGTAAGAAGATGGATTTATCTAACTTTATGAATCAATCAAGAGGCGGAAAAGGTCTCATAATCTATCCAAAAAATGAAGAAGAAGTAATTGGTGCGGCAATGGTCTCTGATGATGATATGATTTTGCTTAATGGAATGAAAACTAACATTTGCTTCAGTGCGAAAGATATTCCTTTAATGTCTCGTAGTACCAAGGGTAATATGATGATTAAGGGAACAAGAGCAGTTTCAGTAACCAAGATATAGTGTTGTTTTAAGGGAGATGGTATACATCTCCCTTTACTTTTTTAAAAATTTTTGATATAATATATATATCTTAAGGAAAGGAATAAAGAAAAATATGGTAAAACCAGTTTATACTGAAGAGCAAAAGTTACGTATTGAAAAAATAATCCAGTTGCTAAATCGTTACACAGAGCTTTATGATAAAGGGATTCCCGCAATTTCTGATAAAGAGTGGGATGACCTATATTTTGAGTTAGTTGCTCTTGAGGAAGAAACAGGTTTAATATATCCAGACTCTCCAACAAAGAGAGTTATCTTTTCTACTGTATCTGCTCTTGAAAAAACAGAGCATGGTCACGATATGCTTTCCTTAGATAAGACCAAAAGTATTGAGGAAGTGAAGGAATTTCTTCAAGGAAGAGAATATCTTGCGATGGACAAGATGGATGGTTTAACCTGCTCACTTCGATATGTCGGCGGCAAGCTAGTTTCTGCGGAGACCCGCGGAGATGGCAAAATTGGAGAAAATATTCTCCACAATGCAAGAGTTCTTGAAAATATTCCAAAGACTATTTCTTATAAAGAGGATTTAGTCGTGGATGGAGAAGTGATTTGTGATTATGAATCTTTCAAGGACTTTTCAGATAAGTACAAGAATCCTAGGAATTTTGCGGCAGGCAGTATCAGATTGCTTGATTCCAAAGAATGTTCATCCCGCAATTTAAGTTTTGTTGCATGGGATGTTATTGAAGGGTTCGATGATTGTGTAAAAGCCAGTGACAAGCTAGATAAGCTTGAGAACTATGGCTTCACTGTGGTTCCTTATACTAGCGGGGATGGGATTGAGCGTGACATAGAGAAGCTAAAAGCGAGTGCTGTTACATTTGGTTATCCTATTGATGGAGTAGTATTCAAGTTTGACGATATTGAATATGGAAAGTCTTTAGGTAAAACTGAACATCATTTTAAGAATGCGATTGCATTTAAATTCTACGATGAAGAAGTAGAATCCCGCTTATTAGATATTGAGTTCAATGTAGGTAGAACAGGAGTCTTAACACCAGTTGCTATTTATGAGGATGTTGAAATTGAAGGTTCTGTTTGTAATAGAGCAAGCTTACACAATATTAGTGTTCTCTTGGATGTAGTAGGCAGTAAACCTTACAAAGGTCAGCCAATTAAGGTCGTTAAGAAAAATATGATTATTCCTCAAATTACTTGGGCGGAGAAAAATCCAGAGGTCGTGAATTTCATTGAACCGCCATTGTCCTGTCCCTCATGCGGCGGCAACCTTATTATTAAAGATAATGATGGAGTGAGAACTTTATGGTGCGCTAACTCGCATTGTAATGCAAAGTTATCTCAGAGGATTGACCATTTCTGCGGCAAAAAAGGACTTGATATTAAAGGTCTATCTATTTCTACAATAGAGAAGCTAATTGAATGGGATTGGCTTGAAGGAGTTAAAGACCTATATGATTTACACCTTCACAAGAGCGAATGGATTGGTAAAACGGGGTTTGGAGAAAAGAGCGTTGAGAAAATCCTTTCTGCTATTGAAGAGAGCAAAAATTGTGAACTTTGGAGATTCATTTCTGGCTTAGGGATTCCTTTAGTAGGAACGACAGTATCCAAAGAAATAGCTAAAATTTGCCCAACTTGGGAAGATTTTAAGAACAATAGAAAAGGTTCATGGGCACACTTTGATGGTTTTGGATTGGAAATTGAAAGAGCGATTCAGAACTTTGATTATAGCGAAGCCGATGAACTTGCGGCGGCCTGTCATTTCACTGAACAGACCAAGGTCGAAGATGTTTCAACCTCGGCTGCCGCACTTATATTCTGTATTACAGGCAAAGTAAATAAATGGAAGAACAGAGATTCTTTAAAGGACTACATAGAATCTATTGGTGGAAAAGTGGTTTCAAGTATGAGTTCTAAAGTAAGTTATTTAATTAACAATGATTCTCTAAGCACTTCTTCCAAAAATGTAGCCGCTAAAAAAGCTGGCGTGCCTATCATTACAGAGGAAGAGTTTATAGGTATGTTTGGGCAAGATTGATTAAACCAAAATCCCTACTTTTGAAATATAATGAATATACAAAAATTTTTCTTATGTGCAAAAAATTTCTTGCATTTTAGAAAAAATTTTGATATAATATATGCATAAGGAGATAGATGTAGCAATGAATAGAAAAGAACGGGGAGTTCTTGCTAGAGAGATTGCAAGGCTCGAAGAAGAATGTAAAAATAAAGATAATATATCAGAAAAAATGGCTCAGATGGAAGAACTGCTTGTAGATTGTTCACTTGAGGATTTATTAAGAATAGACGAAATGTTGATGAAAAAATTCTTGACAAATTGAAAATTTTTTGGTATAATTATTATAACAAAGTGAAATCTATCACTTTAAGAAAAACAAACAATTTTTATTACAAAGGAGAAAAAATATGGCTAAGGCATTATCAGAGAAGAGTTTATTGGTATGGAATTTCTTAAAGAGTAATCAGGGTGCAAATCTTACAGCAGCAGACATTGCGGCACAGACTGGTCTTGATAAGAAGACTGTAGATGGCGTAGTTACTTCTGGTCTTAAGAGAAAGGGATATGCAGACAGATTCCCGGCAGAGGTTGAGGCTGAAGGCGGACTTCACAAGCTTGTTAAGTTCATTAAGCTCACTGAAGCAGGTGAGGCTTATGACCACGATGCAGCTTTAAAGGCTGACAATGAAGCTATGATGGCTAAGATGAAGGAAAAGGAATAATTCACAATTTAGCTGCATTGATAAACTAAGAATGGCAGAGGAGTATTAACTTCTCTGCCTTTTTTAAAAAGAGGATTTTCTATGAACTTAGCGTTACTTATAGTTTCAATAGCAAGCATATGCTTTGCAGCTTACTTTGGAACTTTAAAACTAAAGTCAAATGAAGAGTTAAAAAAAGAAAAAGAACACTTACAGATTGAGATTAACAACTTCTTAAATGTGAGAAGTGAATTAGGTCTGCAAGTTGCACAAGAAGAGAGGTTATTAAAAACCCTTAAAGAAACACTTGAAAGTCAAGAATCCCTTTCAGATAAGGCGCTTGAAAACTACATGGAGATTCTTGAAAAACAATATGATAAAATAGAAAAAGAATACAATGAGAATGTAGAGCGTCTCAATTCATCTTATGGAGACTTACAGTTAAATCTCATGCAAGAGCTTGATGGTGTCAGACAAGAGCTCGATAAGATGCGAAACACACGGGCTGCCGCAGTAGAAGCAGCGCGAAGAGAGTTAGCAATGGAAGACAATCTATCTTTCTATTGTTTAGATATATCAGATGCGGACAAGGCTGATATTTTAAAATTAGAAGCCTTGAAACCATCATTAAATAAAAGCAGAATCTTAAGTATGTTGATATGGCAAACATTCTTTCAAAAGCCTTTAAAAGCCCTCGCCGCAAATGTAGTAGGGACAACAGAAAAGAGCGGTATTTACAAAATCACTAATGTAAAGACAAAAGAATGTTATATTGGTCAAGCAGTAAACATACAAACGAGATTAGCAGAACACGCAAAGTGCGGGTTAGGTATTGACACTCCCGCAGGAAATAAACTTTACAAGGCTATGCAAGAATATGGACTATGGAATTTCTCTTTTGAAGTTTTAGAAGAATGTCCATGTGACCAACTAAATGAAAAAGAGAAGTATTATATAGAACTATACAACTCAAAAGACTATGGTTACAATAGCATCAGCGCACCTAAGAAGATATAAGAGAAGAAGGAGATTATGTATATGAAGATTAAGAATGTTCAGGAATTTGATTTAAACGACCTTATTGATGCTCTTGACACTAGTGTTAAAGAAGATGTCAAGTCTTTTGAAGATGTTGTAAACCTTGATGGATACCTCAATAGAGAGATTTATCTTGCTGATATTGAGGGCGGCGTTGGTACTACTATTGAAGGATTGGTTCGTTTTTGGAATAGATATGATGATAAGCATAATGTTCCTGTAGACAAGAGAAAACCAATTAAGTTGTATATTGATTCAAGCGGCGGCAGCCTTATTGATTCATTTATTATGATTGATGCAATCAGAATGTCCAAAACTCCGGTTTGGGGAATTTGCACTGGTTCCGCGTATAGTGGAGGTTTCTTCACCTTGATTGCTTGCCATAAGAGAATCGGCTATCCGCATTCATCTTATTTGTACCATGAAGGTTCTACTGGAACTGCTTCTGACGCAAGTAAGTTCAGAAACTTTGCTGACTTCTATCAGAAGGAAATGAGACAGCTTGAGGATATCACTCTCAAGTATACGGATATTACTCCGGAAGAGTACAAGGAGCATATTAAAGATGACTGGTGGCTCTTGGCTGATGAAGCATTAAAGCTTGGAGTCATTGATGAAATCGCTGAGGAGTTCATCTAATGGGAAAAATAATTGTTCAAGAGGAAACCTCAAAGTACCCAATCTCTCTGATGGGGAAAGAGAGTGGATGCTGTTGGGGAGCTGATATAGATTCAGACTTGAAAAACTACAAAAGAGGGAAAGAATGTTTAGAGAGTGGACATATGCGGGTAGCAGAATTTCCACAGGTATACCTTATCTTAGATGGATATTCTGCAAGAGTAATGAGAGAGTTATACACACACATTGGCGGCAGCCCTACTCGCCTTCAGTCTAGCACAAGATACATTGACTACCAAGACTTTAACTGTGTTATACCTCCCTCTATCGCAAAGAACAAGCATGCTCTAGACAGGTATCAGGCAGCCATCGCCGCAACAAAGATGATAATGGGAGCTCTTGAAGATGACGGTATTCCTAGGGAAGATATTGCTAACCTCTTGCCACTTGGAATGTGTACTCAAGTCGTTATTCGCACTAATGCAAGACACTTGATTGATATGTCTCATCAGCGGCTATGCACAAGAGCCTATTGGGAATATCGCCAATTAATGAGGGATATTATGGAAGCATTATCTTCATATTCTTATGAATGGAGATACCTTGTAGATAAATATTTTAAAATCAAATGTGAAGTAAGTGGGTTCTGCACTGAAAAGCATTGTTGTGGGCATAGACCTAAAAAAGAACCACCAGTATTATAAATATAAATATAGGCATAAAACTAAAGATGATTTTGATTAAGAGGAGATAAGACTATGACAAAGAAGGACATTTTTGTATCAGAGATTAACGCTATTCTTGCTAATGGAGCAACTTTATCAGAGGATGCGACAGCTTATTTTGAAACACTTAAGTCAGGCGTTGAGAAAGAGAAACCGCCTTTCACAGATAATGGCAAGATTATTCTTGCTACCATGAAAGAGAATAAGGAGAGTGCTAAGAACTTATTTAAGTCAAGCACCATTGCGGAAAAGGCGGGACTTACTACAAGAACTGTCTCTGGCGCCATCCGCAAGCTTGTTTCTGACGGATATGTTACTAAAGTAGGTGCTGACCCAATCATCTATGCTTTAACTGATAAAGGTGATGAAGTGGTTTTAACCTAAGCTTTTCTCTTGACTAATCTGAAAAATTTTGGTATAATATAAGTATAGAATCATAATTATAAAAGGAGAATATTGTTTATGAAAGAAAAAATTATTAACAGAGAGACTATTGAAGGATATGTGTATGACCATAACTTGGCATTAAAGACAGTTCAGAACAAGGAATCTGAGAACTTTGGTAAAGAGTTTATCAATGGTTCTATTGATGTCCAAACTGATGAAGAGGGTATGAATGTAGTAACAGTTTACTACACTTATGTAACCCCAACCACTAAGACTGGTGCAAGCAATAGCACTTACACAGTTCTTAAGAAAATCATGGATGAAGGAAAGACTGTTGTTACAGCCGGAAAAGGTGGTGCATTGAAGGTTAAGCTTTCTCCGAGCCTCGCTCTTAATGATTTCTATACCAATAGAAATGGAAAAGAGGAACTGGTTTCCGCAAAGAGAAATGAAGGCGGATTTGCTAATCTTGTAAACACACTTACAGATGACCTTCTTAGCAGAAACAGATTTGAGGCTGATATGGCTATCAACGGTTTCAGAGTCGTTGAAGCAGATGAAGAGAAGAACATTACTGAACATGGTGTCTTAAAAGGTGCTATTTTCAACTTCAGAGGTGCTATTCTTCCTGTAGAGTTTACTGTTCGCAGTAAGAATGGTATGGAGTATTTTGAGAGCCTTGATGCTTCTCCTAATAACATTGTGTTTACCAAGGTTTGGGGTCAGATTACTTCTCAGACTCTTGTCGATAGAAGGGAAGAGGAATCTGCTTTCGGAGAGCCTGTTGTAAAGGAGTACACCAAGACTGTTCGTGAATATGCGGTAACAGGTGCTAATCCTGAGCCTTATGAGTTTGGTGATGAAAAGACTCTTACAATGGAAGATATTAAGAAAGCTATGACTGACAGAGAGACTTATCTCGCTGATGTTAAGAAGAGAGCTGAAGAGTATCAGGCACAGAAGGCGGCAGCGCCTACTGCTACCAATGCTGCATCCGCTCCTGCGGCAGCCGGTGGTTTCAACTTCTAATAGAAGAATAAGTTGTTAAAGGGGAGTATATTATGACTCCCCTTTTTAATACCTGTCAGTACCTAACCTTAAGCAGGAACTGGCGGCAGGCGCGTCATTGGTCGAGACCTCAGAACCAAAAACCGCCTTTGGATTTTTTTAGAGCGAATTTTAGTTTTTAAGTAAAAAGTATATAAAAAGGAGAAATCATGGCAGATATAAATATTCTTGACGTAGCACCACACCAAGTAAGTAGAGATATGAGAGGTTACTCTGTATTTTTCTATGGAGAACCAAAGAGTGAAATCTGCTCTCTTTATGAGTAATCATAAAGCAAACATCGCAGAATAAAGCGGGAACCCCCTATAACAATAGGAAAATCCGAGCGGAAGTTATATTCTAAAAGATATAACACGCGCAACGCATAGTTTTTGAAACTAATACTTAAATGGAGAATGTATCAGATATGAACATCCACGAATTGATTGATTTATACAACAAAGGAAAATCATTAAATTTTCTTGCAACTAAATATAATACTTACACAGCAAAAGTAAAAGAAATTCTTTTAACTAATGGAGTTTCTATAAGGACAAGAGCAGAGCAAAATTCTATAGCTAATCAAGAAAGAGGAAAAAAAGTTAATCATCAATACTTTGACGCTATTGACTCTAATGAAAAAGCTTGGCTATTAGGATTCCTTGCCGCAGATGGAAATATTTCTTCTGATAGGAATCGCATAAAAATAGCTGTAAGTTCAAGAGATAAGCAAGTTTTAGAGAATATTAAGAAATCAATAGGAAGTGAAAAGAATGTTCTTGATTATGAAACTAATAAAGGATTCAATGTCTCTGAATTATCTTGGAGTAGCAAAAATCAAAAGATAAAGCTGAGTGCATATGGAATAGTTCCTCGTAAAACATATAAAGAGATGCACTTGCCCAATTTTGACTTAGATAAACAATTAAGTTTTATCTTAGGTTATTATGACGGGGATGGCTGTTTTAAGGATGATGGAACTACTTGCAGAATAGAGATTTGTTCTTACAGACCTGAGATTTTAGAGGATTTTGCTGTGGTTTTAAATGAAATTACTAATGCAAATAACAAAGTAAATAAGAGTCCAAGTAGAGATAATTATTATACTTTAACTTATTCAACAGAAGCGGTTAAAAAAATCTTGAATAAAGCTTATGCTTTAGTTTCAAAAGATTGTTATTTGTTAAGAAAATTTAATAAGTACAAATGTTGGTTAGATAAAAATAAGTATTAGAATATAATAAAACCAAGAGTCTGCGACTTCCTTTTACAATAGGAAGAGAAGATATGCTAAACTGGATTGGAATTAACCAATAAATGATTCTAATGTTTGCGGCATTAGAATAATGAGAGTAATCTCCAGAGTGTAAGATAAAAAGCTTACAGTTAATAACAATAGGGAAAAACCACGACCGCAACAAAGTTTCCAAAGCACCTCTTACTGGCGTTTGAGAAAGGTTACAGCGCTATTCCGGGTGCAATGGCGCAACCTATAAATTCATGGGGAGAATTTAAGAAAGTATTGAGACAGTTGAAAGAGCCTGCCGCACAAGAGAAATTTGAAACAATTATTATTGATACAGCAGATATTGCATATGGAATGTGTGAAGCATATATCTGCGCAAATAACGGAGTTGATGCTATTTCTTCTCTTGGTTATGGTAAAGGTTATACTCTTGCGGGAAATGAATTTGATGAAAGCCTTAGAAAGATTGTTCAAATGAATTATGGCTTGGTGCTTATTTCTCATGCAACAGATAAGACATTTACTGATGAAAGCGGAAAAGAGTACAATCAGATTGTACCAACTTTAGGCAATAAGCCTAGAAATATCGTATCAAGAATGGCAGATATTATTGCTTATTCAAGATGCGTTCAAGATGCGGAAGGAAATACATCAACTAGGCTATTTATGAGAGGAACACCTCGATATATTGCGGGAAGCAGATTCCGCTATACCCCCGACTCTATTAATTTCACATACAAAGACCTTTGTGATGCCATTAATGAAGCAGTAGAAAAGCAAATGAAAGAAGAGGGAGAAGAATACTTCACTGATGAAAGACAGAATCTATACATTAGTAAGGTTGATGAATTAGATTTCGATTCTCTGATGAAGGACTTTGCAACTACCATTGCTAACATCCCTGGTTCTGCGGATGTTAATGGAGAGACAGAAGATGGTGTGAAATTCAGAGAATACTGGCAGCCTAGAATTACACAAGTAATTGAAAAATATCTTGGTAAAGGTAAGAAGATTAAGGATGCCACAAGAGACCAAATTGAGGCTATTGACTTAATCGTAACTGAGTTGAAAGACTTGATTAAAGCCTGATTATATGGCGGGAAGCACTTTTGCTTACCCGCCTTTTTATTTGACTTTTTTCAAAAAATATGGTATAATATAATGAGAAGTAAATAAAAGTGGGATACTATACTCACAAGAGAGGAGGAGAATGGCAACAGCTAAGATAGTGATATGCCCAAGATGTAGACAGAAATTTGATAAAAATAAAGAACCTTATGTCAAACCTAGTAGCACTAGATATGGTCATGTAAGTTGTTATCCCGAACTTGTAGAAATACAAAATTTAAAAGGATATGATGCGGACGCCGCAGAAGAATTGGCGGAAAGCACGCCTGTTCCAGTGAAACACCAAGATGAACCTGAGAAAGACCAAGACAGTGAGAAGGAAGAAGCGCCGGCCGCCGTATCAGATATGGAGCTATTGAAAGATTATATTCACAAACTATTTGGAGATAAAGCAAAATGGGCGGCTATAACAAGACAAATAGATACATATCAAAAACAGAATATGACTTTAACAGGAATGATGAAGGCTCTTAATTATTTCTATGAGATTAAACATAATCCTATTGATAAAGCCAATGGTACTATAGGAATTATTCCTTATTGTTATAAAGATGCTTATAAATATTATTATGCTATCTATTTGGCACAGAAAAAAAATGAAGAAGTGCAAATTTCGTCAGATATAAAGGTTATAAAAATAAAACCTCCTACTCAAAAAGGCACTTTATATAAACTATTTGATATAGAATAGAGGGAGAATGAAAAGCACAAAATATATAGAAATACCAAATATAGTTCAAGTTATTGGGTGCATTTATAAAGACCCCAAAATACTTGAAAATACAGAGCGTTATAAATTTAACGAACAAGATTTTTGTGATGATTTTCATAAGGTTGTTTTTGGTAGTATGTATAATCTATGGCAATTAGGGGCAAAGGAATTCACCCTTCCCGCAATAGAAGATTACTTAAACCAAAGACCAAAAGCATTAGCCACTTATAAAGCTCATAAGGGGCCAGAGTTCTTATTAAAAGCAGCAGAAATAGCTAATCTTAACACTTTTGATTATTATTACAATAGAATGAAGAAAATGTCTTTGCTTCGTGCATATGAGGATATGGGAATGAATTTAACATGGTTATATAATCCTGATGAAGTAATGGACATGAAAAAGAAACAGCAGCAAGAAGATTGGATTGATAACTCTTCTCTTGAAGATATTTACAATAAGATAAATGATTTAGTTGATAGCATTAAATTGCAGTATGTGGATAACATGACTGAATGCGGCTGTCAAATAGGTCAAGGCATTGATGAATTGATTGATTCTTTTGCGGAGACCCCTGCAGTAGGATACCCTCTCTATGATGCGCACTTGACCACGACTACACGAGGAGCAAGGCTCGGTAAATTCTACCTGAGGTCAGCCGCAACGAACGTGGGCAAAGCTATTCCAGACTATGCTGAAATTCCAACGCCAACAGGCTTTAGAAAAGTTGGTGATATTAAAGTTGGAGATTATTTGTTTGGACAAGACGGTAAGCCAACTAAGGTACTTGCAGTATATCCTCAAGAACAAGAAAAAGAAATATGGGAAGTCCATTTCTCAGATGGTAGAATTGCGGAATGCTGTGGAGACCATCTTTGGGAGTATAGATATGATACTCATAGAGGTAAAGCTTATAGAGTTGAAAATATTAAAACAATATATGAAAGAACATTATCTTTAAAGAATGGACTTAGAGATAGTTGCAATAGAGAATATAGATTTCATATCCGCCTAAATGAAGGAGTGGAATATAAAGATAAAACATTTAGTGTAGACCCTTATGTTATGGGAGCACTTCTTGGAGATGGCAGCTTTAGATATAATAAAACAAATAAAGCATTAACTTTCAGCTCAATAAATGATGAATTACCAAATAAGATAGCAAATCTATTAGGTAGTGACTATTTTGCTAAAAAGTGTAGCGACTATAATTATTCCTATGTGTTCAAGAATAAAAATAATCCAGAGCATAACTTGTGGGTTGAAGAATTATTAATTAACTATCCTGAACTATGGAATATAAAGTCAGAAGATAAATTTATTCCACAAGAATATTTATTTGGTAGCTTGAAACAAAGATATGAGCTATTAAGAGGTCTTCTTGATACAGATGGTAGCATAGATACAAGAGGAGTCGTCACTTTCACAACTATAAGCCCTAGATTAAAAGACGATGTTATTTCTTTATGTCATAGTTTAGGATTTGTAGCAAACTATTTAATAGATGGTAGAAGTGATAAATATACAACAGGTAAATGTTATAGAGTTACTATTCAATCAAAAAAGGAATTAAAACCTTTACTTTTTTCTCTTAATGCTAAAAAAACAATTGCAACAGAGTATGCTAATTCCAATAAAAGATGTGAATATAAAGACCATCTCGCAATAACGAGTATTCTAAAAACAACGAAAAAAACAAAAATGACTTGTTTTACTGTTGATAATAAAGAACATTTATTCTTGATGAATGACTTCATTGTTACTCATAACACTCGCGCAATGATAGGGGACTGCTGTTACATTGGATGTAGCCAGATGTTTTCAATAGAAGAAAATAAATGGGTTGATACTGGCGCCGCACAACCATGCTTATTTATCGCAACAGAGCAAACAATAGATGAGATACAAGTTAGTGCCATTGCTTTTTTATCGGGTGTAGAAGAAGACCATATAGTGATGAGTGAGTATTATGTGGGCGAATGGGATAGAATAGTTAAAGCAAAAATGCTTTTGAAGCAAAGTAAAATTCAATTTGTTTGTACCCCAGATTTTACTATGCAAGACATAGAAAATATCATCAAGAAGCATGTTCGAGAAAATCAAATTAGTTATGTGTTCAACTTAAAATAGGACAATGAAAGACTTTTCCGCCTCATCAGCGGGGTTATATAAAATAATTATATAGCTAACGGGGAAACCTAAACCTATATTGGCAAGGCAATCCCGTGGGAAAACATTTTTAAATGGAACCTGTATCGACTATTCCCTAAGTCTTAGTGACTAGGAAGTAGGGCTGCTATTGATACGCAGTAGCATTATAGGAAACGAAGTGCTTTAAATGCCGAAAAGGTCTCCTCTTTTAATAAAAAAGAGTAAGATATAGTCAGCGCCCTTTGAAAGAAGGGAAGACCGCGCTACGATTATATTCACTCTTCAGCCAAGATACTTACAGAGATAGGCGGCAAGAGTGGTGTAAAAAACTTGCGAGAGGATAACATTCTTTTTCTCTTGGCTTCAAAGCTGAAAGAAATAGCAGTACAGTATGGTATCTTTATCTTGTCTAGTACCCAGCTTAATGCAATGTATCAGGAGAGCTCAACGCCTGACCAGAACTTGCTAAGAGGATCGAAGGCCGTGGCAGATAGAATCGACTGGGGAGGTATAATGCTTGAAGCGACCAAGGAGGATAAAGAAAAACTCAAGGATGTGTGCGAAAAGAACGGGCTGCCGCTTCCTAATGTTAAGCTTAGTGTATATAAGAACCGAGCCAATAGATGGAAAGGAATCTACTTATGGATGAAGACACAAACGGGTATTTGTAGATTTGATACTCTGTTTGTTACAGATTGGAATTTTAATGTGATGGAAATGCCGTTGCTTAAGATTGAGGTTGAAAGTTCATCTGCCTTTTAGGAGGTGATTACATATATAATATAGACGAAATAAAAAATTCTCTATCAATAGAACAAGTAAAAGATATAGTTACGGAATTGGGCGGCGAACCTATTTTAAAAGGTGATACTTTGCTATGTAAAACTATTTGTCATAATGGTAACAGCCATAAGCTTTACTATTATGACAACACAAAGTTATTTAGATGTTTTACAGATTGCGGAGACTCATTTGATATTTATGCTTTAGTTCAAAGAGTAAAAACAATAGCGACAGGTAAAGAATATGGTCTGCCGCAAGCAGTTAAATTAGTAGCAGAATACTTCGGATATTCTCAATCTTCTGAAAATGCTTTCAATTCAGTTAAAGACGCAAATTTTGATTATTTATCCGAATATGAGAGGATACAAGGTATTAACCTTGAAACTAAGAGAGTTGAGCTAAAAGAGTATGATGATAAGATTTTAAAGAGGCTGCCGCACCCATTAATATTACCTTGGATTAAAGATAACATATCAAGAGAAGCAATGAATCACTTTGAGATATGCTATAATCCAAAAAGTCACGGTATTGTAATTCCGCATAGAGATATTGATGGAAGATTGATAGGGATAAGAGAACGCACTCTTATAAAAGAGAATGCAGATTTATATGGAAAATATAGACCAATGAAGCTAGGACATATAATGTATAATCATCCATTGTCTTTTGCGTTATATGGTCTGTATCAGAATCAAGAGAATATAAGAAAAGCAAAGAAAGCATTTGTGTTTGAGGCAGAGAAATCAGTACTTCAATATGAATCCATGTTTGGTAAAGAAAATAACATTGCGGTCGCCATATGCGGCAGTAGCTTTATTCAATATCAAGCATGGCTCTTGATTAACTTAGGAGTAAAAGAAATTGTTGTAGGATTAGACAAGCAATATCAAGAATTAAATGATAGCGAACATCAAAGATTAGTAAAAAATTTAAAGAATATTTATAATAAGTATGGTCATTTTGTTACTTTGTCTTATATATTTGACAAAAGCAACACTTTATCTTACAAAGCTAGTCCTACAGATGAGGGAAAAGAAAAATTTTTAGAGTTATACGGTAATAGAGTGAACTTATACTAAGGAGTTTGTAAATGAAATATAAAATGATAAATGAACCAAATAAAGAACATTCAGCCACTATTCAAGTGCTCATAAATAGAGGAATTAAAAAAGAAAGAATTAAGGCTTTTTTAGAAGCAAATATGGACTCTGTAAATAGCCCATTAGCTTTTGGAGAAGACAGTTTAAAGATTGCAGGCCGCACTCTTGTATCTCATATCAAACAAGAGGATGACCTATTGTGTGTAGTTGACTCAGATTGCGATGGAATGACCTCTTCCGCACTCTTGATTAACTATCTTTATGCAGCATTCCCCGCTTATGCGGCAAACCATGTTCATTGGATAATGCACAAAGAAAAAAAGCATGGTTTATCTGATTGCGTAGATGAAGCTATGAAATATAAGCTTGTTATTTTACCAGACGCATCTTCTTCAGATTATGAGCAACATGAAGCCCTGGCCGCGCAAGGAACAGATATTATCGTATTAGACCACCATGAAGCACCAAGGATTTCTGAAAATGCTTGTGTAATCAATAATCAATTATGTGATTATCCAAATAAAGCTTTATCAGGAGTTGGAGTTACATGGCAGTTTTGTAGATACTTAGATATGGCTTCTAGTAAAAATTATGCAGCAGACCTTATTGACTTAGTTGCTCTTGGTCTTGTGAGTGATATGATGGATATGAGAGAGGAAGAGACAAAAGCACTCATATTTGAAGGATTTAAAGATGCTAATATTCACAATCCCTTCATATATGAAATGAGTGAGAAGAATAGTTTTTCACTTAATAAGGCAGACTATAAACCTTCCGTATATAATGGATTAAAGATTAGTCCAATGGGTGCGGCGTTCTTTATCGCTCCTTTTGTTAATGCAATGGTAAGAAGCGGAACTATGGAAGAAAAGTTACTTGTATTTAATTCAATGATTACAGCCAAGGCCTTTGAAATGATTCCATCTAACAAGAGAGGGCATAAATTAGGTGAGATGGAGAGATTAGTTGACCAGGCTATCCGCACTTGTACTAATGTTAAAAACAGACAGACAAAAGCACAAAATGAAGGAATGGAACTTATTGAGAAGATGATTGCGGGCGGCGATATGTTACAACATAAGGTCTTGCTGTTCCTCTTAGATGAGGGAGCTATTGACAGGAATATAGCAGGCTTGTGCGCCAATAAAATCATGGCTAAGTATCAGCGGCCTGTAGCAATTCTTATTAAGACAATAGATAAAGAAACAGGTAAAATCTCTTATTCAGGCTCTGCAAGAGGTTATGGTAATGAGGTTGACTTTAGAGAAATGTGTGAAAATGCGGGAGTCCGCTATGCGCAAGGACACAGCGCGGCCTTCGGATTATCACTTGACCCTGGATGCGACGAAACCGAGCCTCAGCTTGCTTTGGGCGCCGCCGCAATTAAATCATTCTTAGAAACAACTGATGAACTCTTGAAAGATGTGAGTGAAGAGCCTGTTTATCATGTTGATTATGTATGGGATTCTTCTTCTATTGATAGAGATAAAATTCTTAAAATAGCAGATATGAATGATTATTGGGGAAAGAATATTGAGCGTGCGTATGTGTTAGTTAAAAATATAAAAGTAACAGAAGATTCATTTAAGGTAATGAAGTCGAATACTTTAAAGTATAGCATCCCCGGAGTTGATATTATTCAATTTGGTGGAACAGAAGAAGAAATAGAATTATTTAGTTCAGGTGTTCACACTATTAATGCAGTATGCAAATGTGCGGCTAATGAATGGAATGGTATGATTAGTCCTCAATTGATTATGGAAGACTATGAAATAGTTGAAAACGATAAGATAGATGTTTTATCTGATTGGGGATTCTAAAATGACAATTTCAATGTATGATAAATTTGCGTTATTGCCTACAAAATGTGATAAATGTAATAGACTATTCATTTTTGAGGGGTATAATGTATATTACAAACAAGTTTCACCTTTTTGTGAATTAAAAAGAGTTAAGTGCGAACAATGTTTAAAGAAAGATAAAGATAATAGATAATGGACTTATTATAAAAAATATGATATAATTACTATAAAAGAAATAATAGTTTATTATATTACATAAAGGAGCGGAGCAATAATGACATTAACAAATAAACAAGAAGAAGCACTAAAGATTATCTTAAAAAGATATAAAGATAGAGAAAAATATACCACGGTGTGCGGATACGCAGGCGTGGGCAAGAGTACTATGGTCAAGTTTGCGATTGAAGCTCTCGGTGTTAATCACGATAGAGTCGCATATGCAACTTTTACAGGCAAGGCCGCAGAGGTTCTTAGAAGAAAAGGAAACTCTAATGCAATGACTTTGCACAAACTATTGTATGATAGCAGTCCTCTCCCTAATGGGGGTTTTAGAAGAGTTCCAAAAACTATTCTTAATTATGATGTGGTAGTGGTGGATGAGATTTCAATGGCTCCTAAGTCTATGTTAGAAATGTTGTTAAAGCATCATGCCTATTGCATATTTATGGGTGATAATTTTCAGCTTCCACAAATAGATAAAAGCGAAAGCCATGATTTTTTAGAGCATCCTCATGTCTTTTTAGATGAAGTTATGCGGCAAGCCGCTGAATCTGAGATTATACAGCTTACAATGATGATAAGAGAAGGAAAAGAAATTCCTGTAATGAAAGGTAAAGATGCTATTATTATACCAAAAAATGAATTAGTTACAGGTCATTTATTGTGGGCTGACCAAATTTTGTGTGCAACAAATGCAAAGAGATATGCTATCAATCAACAGGTTAGAGGGTTGTTAGGATTTAGCGGAGACCTGCCGCAAGACGGGGAAAAGGTAATTATTAAGAGAAATTATTGGGATTTTTCAAGTTCCAAAGGTAATGCTCTTGTTAATGGAACAACTGGATATATTAAAGACCCATTTGAAAATTTCAGAATGGTTCCACCATATATCCTCTTTGACAGAGATAGAAAAATTCCTACCATTATGGGGGAATTCATTACAGAAGATAATGAAACTTATCAAACATTAGCTTTTGATAAAACCTTCTTTTTAACAGAACAAACATATTTAGATTGGAAGACAGCTTATACTATTTCAAAGAACAAAAAGTTTGGGCCAGATTTTATTCCAATTCAAGGCACCTTTGGCTATGCTATTACAGTTCATGCGGCTCAGGGTAGTCAGTGGGATAATGTGCTTACAGTAGAAGAGGGGTTCCCTTTTGACAGAAAAGAGCATGCTCGATGGTTATATACAGCGTGCACTCGCCCTAGTGAGAAGCTTGTTCTTGTCAAGAAATAACCGCGGTGCGGCGATACTATTTCCGATATGGCTTTTAGTATCGC
>ENA-OWLX01000082-OWLX01000082.1-metagenome-genome-assembly--contig:-NODE-82-length-28604-cov-8.415496_pt1 | contig 28604 bp, 27 predicted proteins | sample MGYA00245351_ERZ651106 | MGnify/ENA primary metagenome ERZ651106 (study PRJEB26857, sample SAMEA4031768) | metagenome | biome: human; feature: oral; material: saliva | place: Philippines | collected 2014 | study... | reverse complement strand
GAGCGAGAGATGGAACTTGGGGACAAACTAGCCAATTGACTCAGGATGAAGCCTTGTGGTTGACTCTAGAGTTTAATCCAGAATTGATGGGGTATATTTAGGGAAATAAATTATATACCTTGATTCTATAATTTATTTGATTGTCCCTTTAAAACAGATTTTCTCATTATCCATTATGATATAGCTGTGAATTAACACTAGGTTGTGACAAGAAAGGATTACCTATGAAACAACACCAAACAAAGGTCTCAAGGTTGACTAGAGACGTAATGATTTTAGATTTGATGAATACAATGGGATGGACTAAAAGCCGTGCTATTGCAGCTATTGAAGAGTTAGAACAAACTCATCTTGTCTATTTTCCTGAAGCTGGTGGCTTGAGATTACAAGTTGTAGGAGGCTACTAATGGCAGATATCACGATTGACCAACTAGCCACTCTAACTTTTTATCAAATTCCAGAAATCTTTTTCACCCGTATTCAACACAATGAGAACGGCTATGTCAAATTGACTAGTTCTTACACGGGTCTCTCATCTGATGCTAAGTTAGCTTATGGCGCTCTTTATAATCGTTGTAAATTAAGTATCAGTTCATTCCAGAAGGGAAATAGAGATTACGTTGATGAAAATGGAGCGGTCTTTCTAATTTTTACAGTTTCTGACCTGATGTTGCTATTGGACAAGGGAAAGATGAAAGTTACTAAGATCAAGAAAGAACTGCAAGAACATGGTCTCTTACGAGAAGTTAGGCAAGGACTCAATAAGCCAAATAGACTTTATCTTCAGCTAGTGGATGCTAATTTAGAAATAGTGGAGCACTATTCATCTGATGGTGAGTTACTGAAGAGGGTTAATGCTTTTGGTAAAGTTCTCTATGAAAAAGTACCCCAAAGCCTTGGTAATAGCGAAAGTATCAAAAACGGACGTCCGCAAAATGGACTTCAAAACGTCCACGAATCGGACGGAATAAATACAGAGAAGAGTAAGATTGATACTCTTTATGATACTAATCGATACGAGGGCGAGTCATCTTTATCTGATTTATCAATCTCTGAAGCATTTAAAATGGGGCAACATGGTTTTCTTTCTCCTCAACTAGTTCAGAAACTCAGCTTGTTCGGGAAAGATGCAAAAATTCTTGAAAATAAAATCTATCAAGCAAAACGCCAAGTTGAGAAGAATTACAACAACCTCTTAGCTAATCAGGAAATTTATGGAGAGGTTTGGCTGCAGGATCTTGAACGTGAACTTGATAAATTGATTTTCAAAATTAAAACCGGAGAGGCTGAAGGAAAATCAATCCAGAATATCCCAGCCTACTTTTACAAAATGATGATTCGTTTTTGGAAGATGGCTCTACTTATCGAAAAAGAACAGGGCTTTATGGAGGTGTCAGGACAAAGTGAGCACGCTAGAAAACTCTCTGGTGAGTGTCCTAGTGTGATTGCCCACTATTATCCAGATAAAATATCGGAGACGAAACTGAATCAATATTTAGTCGAATTGTCGAAGAACACTGAAACTTGCTAAAAGAAAGAGAGGTGACTTTATGGGATTGTTTAATAACCAAGAGAGAATGAACGGAGGGCAAGCTATGAAAGCTAGATCTTCCCAATCAGTTCAAGAGATTGAAATGATTGTAGAGTATTTTGATAAAACGGCAGAAAGTATATCCATCACTTCCAACTTAGAGGAACTACAAAAACTGGTATCAAGTTCATTTGGAACAGGAGCAAGTATGAATTTTCCATCAGCGATTCCACCGTTTTCTATCAATCCTCGATGGGTGAAGAAGATAACTTATCGGACAAAATAAGGAAGGAGACAAGTAGATGTGAGGAAACAAACACAAAATCGTATCAGAGAATTACGAAAGCAGTCTAGACTGTCTCAGCAAGCCTTGGCTGATCAGATAGGAGTATTTCGTAACACCATATCGAACTGGGAAACAGGATATAGTCAGATAAGTCTTGAAAATGCTAAGAAAGTAGCAGAATACTTTGGGGTAACTATTGACTACCTGTTAGGATCAGAATCGGACCAAACCTAGTACAGATAAATCTATATTGACCGAAAAGTCATTAAACTATAGACCTTTGAAAACTGAATACAAGGCTTGCCCTGATGCAGCGTGGCTATGGATAAAAAAGAAACGGGGGCGAGTAGCAAACTAGAAAAGGATATCTAGTCCAGCCACTGAACGAAAAAGCATGATAATGATCATAAGCTGAAGGAGTAAGGGTTCCTAGACTATAAACCCAGCGCATGAAATACCGATGTAAAAATACGTTTTTACACAGCACGGCGTTATTTCGCCTTTCAACTTCAAGGAGAAATCTATGACAGATGAAATAACCGTCCGCCTAAAGGACTTAAAAAACTTAGGAAAACAAGGAGGTGCGACAGCTCGCTTAGAGGACGGAACAGACCTTATCCTGAAGCCAGACTATGCAGTCAAACAGGCTAGAGGATACGTAGACGGCCTTTTAAGGGATGTTGAATTTCATTTGCCTTATAAAAAGGTTTATGATCAAATTCGCACTATCAAGAGAGATGCTCAAGTTATAGCTCGAAAAGTTAAGACACCATCAGGAATGGAACTTCGTTTAACTGGAAAAGGTTATAACCCGAAAAATAAATAAAGAAAAGGAAAAATCATGAACAAAAAACAAGTATTAGCTACACTAGCACTTTCAACTATCGCACTTGCACAAGCTGGTTATGTATCAGCAGACGAACTTGCACCAATTGATTCTTCAGCTCCAACAACAGAAGTAGTTACTCCAACAGCACCTGGCGCTTCAACAGAAACAGAGGCTCCAGCAGTTCAGCCAACAGAGCCTTCAGTTAATCCAGTTGACCCAACAACGCCAAGTGTACAAGACAAAGACAACGCAGGAAGTCTTGATGGAGTGACAACTGATAAACCAGCACCTTCAGACAAGCCACAGGACAAGGATAATGCAGGCAGCCTTGATGGTGTGCCAGCTGAAAAGCCAAAAACAACAGATGAGGCCAATGAGCAAGGAAAATCACAAATTGGAACTACTTCAACTTCAACAGGTCAAGTGGTGCATGATGTAACAAAAGAACCAGTTGAAACGAATACAGGAGCTTCAATTGTTAGTACTCAAAGCGGAAATGTAGTCCTCTCAGATGGTTCTGTCGTGGCTCCAGAGGAAGTTGGTGGAACAGTTAACGAAGATAAGACTATCTCTGTTACTGATAAAGAAGGCAAGCTCAAAACTCTGCCAAACACTGGAACAGCAGAAAGCGTTTTGGGTGCTATTGGGGCTATGTTGTTGACCGCAGTTGGTTACTTCAAGAAAAAATTATTTTAAGGTGAAATGGAAAGGGAAAGAATTAAATGACAGAAAAAACTCAAGGTCATGGCTATTTTCGTAAGAAAAAATGGGCCAAAGGTTTAGTTTCGGGAATTGCAGTTGCAGGTGTTGTAGCCTTCTCTGCAGGAACAGCATTTGCGGATGAGGCAGTCCAACCTGAAAGCAAAAACGACAATAACATGTATGCTACACAAGCTGGTAAAGCAACAGGTAGCCAGTCCGTAGCGATTGATAATGGAGCCGTCACAAAGGCTGCTGACAAGGCTAAAAAAGCTAGAGTAGTTGTATCTGAAACACCAAGTGTTGATAAAGGTACAGACACTAATTCATCTAGTCTTGAACAATCTAAGTCTGAAATCAAACAAGATCAGGCTAAACAGGTCAAGGAACTTGAAGCCACGACTACAAAACAAGTCGAAAACAATGCAGCCTTCAAGGAAGCACAGGAAGCTATTCACGCTAACAATCAATTTGTAGCTGATGAAAAAGCCAAACATGAGGGGGAAACAACTGTCGCAGTGACCAATGACGGTTCGACTGCCACAGATGGTTCAGCAACTCAAAACAAGAAAGCTACTCAAACAGCTAAGAAAGTCTTAGCAGAAAACCAGCAAGCAGTAACAGAATATCTGGATGAAAAATCTAAGTATGATGCTACTGTTGAACAAGCTACTGCTCTAAACAAAGCGGTAGAAAGCGCATCTGAACAGTTGAAGAAAGAAAGTGTTGACGTTAAAGTCATTACACGTACAGTCTCTTCAATCGCAGAAGTAGAAGCATTGAAGAAACAAAATGAGCAGGCTATTGCAACTGCAAAAGGCAAAGTGGAGCTTAACAAAGCCATCATGGCTGCCTACACAGAGAAGAAAAATGCTAGTGATCAAGTCAATCAAGATGCTGATCGTAAGTCAGCAGATTTGAAAAACTCAGGTGTACTTCTCAGTTCTAAAACCCAAGAAGTTTCCTCAGTAGATGAGGCTAACCAAATTGCCAAACAAAACCAGGCGGCTTATAATCAAGCTAAGCAGGCCCAAGCTGAATGGAAGAAGAAGTACAACGATCTTCAGTCTAAAACAAGCACTGAAGGCTACACAAAAGAGGTTGTACTACAAGCTCTAAGTCTTTCTACAGCTAATCCTGAAGCAACTGTGAAATCTACAGCTTCAGGAGCAGAAGAACTGACTACGGATTATATCGCCTCATCAAGTGGCAGATCTGGGTACTCTCGTGTTCTAGATTCAACCAAAGTCTTGAAATACAAAGATGTGGGCAATGGTTGGACCACAGAAATTGATTATACTGGGTTAAACGGCTTAACAGTTACAACAGAGGATGGGAAACAACACAATATTTCTCGTATCCATCGAAAATTCCAAATTGTAAACCAAGGTAAAACGGGCCTAAACGATGTCTATGTCTTGAATGATCCAACAGAAGGGTTCGTAGTAGCTCGAAATGACGGGACTGGTGGAGCTGCGGACTATATGAATTTCCTGGTTACAGATACCTACTACTACAATGAGGACGGCCAAGAAGTAGCTTTCAAGGCTTCTGAAAAGACACCTGCAGCCTTAACCTACTCTTCTCTGAACCACAATCCTATCGGATGGGAAGGTGCAAAAGCCATCAATGGTACCCATGTTGAAATCAATGGATCAACTGTTACTCAAAACAAGGATTATGGTTATGTTTATGCAGAAGACTATAACCGTGAGGAAGAGGTAGGTCATCTTTGGGACACTTCATCCTCAGCGTATCAGTACAAGGGTGCAGCATTAGGTGTGTTCAAACAAGGAACAACCTTTACAACCGAATTTATCCAATGGGACGGCCTTGCAGAGTCAAATGGTCAAACTTACTGGTTTGCTTTGAATACAAAGGTTGTAACGCCAGTCGTTGAAGTTCCAGCTACTGCAACTATCACAAAAACAACCGTGAAGCCAGTTAAGACTGAACCTGTATCAGCTGAATTGGTTAAAGCGAAAAATCCAGTTAAGCCAACCTTGGCTCTTAAAACACTTTCTGAGACGAAAAATCAGAAGTTATCAGTAAACTATCATGGCTATAAATTGCAGTATAAGCCAGTTGTCAGCAAATCTGTAGCAGATACAGATAAGACCAACACAGATGGTAAAACGGTAGCTAAAAACGCTACTCAGACCTACACCTTGAATCATGACAATATCTATGCGAACCTGAAAAAAGGTGACAAGATTACCATCATTGATCCACTTGAAGCTGGAGCAGTTCCTGATGTTGCTGTCACAAAGGCAGCTGCAGAGAAAATGGGATGGGGTGTTGCCTATGATGCAGGAAAGAACACTTATACCTTTACTGCGACTTATGAAGGGAAACGCTTAGAAGCTCCTGTGATTAGCTGGAAGCCAATCTATGATAAGGGCTTCTATGACAACACTTATAAAGTGATAGTGAATAACTACGAAGTTTTCTCAAACACTGTTACGAACTACACACCTAAGCCACCAAAACCAATAAAATCAGTTCTGGATCGCTCTGGTAAGGATATCAATGGTGCGACAACATTTGATCGTAACGTGACCTTCCGCTTGATGACAGACTACAGCCCATATACCAAAACTCTTGCTTCAGCGCAAGCACTTGGTAAGAAGTTTGCTATCCTGGATGATGTTCAAGACAAAGCCTTCACAGTTGACCACAGCACGATCAAGATGACTGCTGCAGGTAAAGATGTAAAAAATCTATTTGATATGTACCATGTGCTCTCAGACAAAGGACGTACAGATGCAATCAATAAAATCCTGAAGGAATTGAACTTGAATCCTAAGGGTGAATTCTATCTCTGGGTAGCAAAAGATTCCAAGAGTTTCTATCAAAACTACGTGAAACCAAATAAGAATGTTACTGTTGATCTCCCAGCTAAACTCCTGGTTAAAGCAGGGGAGAAAGTTGAAAATAGCTTTAAGCAAATCGACTTTGGCAATAGCTATCAATCAAACCTTGTCACTGTCTCAGTTCCTGATGTGAAGCCTGAAAAACACGCTGTGGACCAAAAGGACAACAAAAAAGTTTTGGACGGACAAGAAGTACAAATTGGCCAATACATCCGCTATCTACTTGATGGCGTAACTGTTCCAGCTAAACACGATAGCATCTTCCAATATGACGGCATTGACCAGTTAGATGTGGTTCATGATTGATATACAGGTAAGTGGGAAGGTATTTTCAAGGGTACAGAGTACACAGCTGAGAAAGACCTTATCTTGCCTTATGATGTCATCCTGAAGGATGGTAAAGTAGTCAAAGCTGGTGACAAGATCGTCAAAGGTACAGCTTATGCCTTCTTGTTTAAAGTGAACCAGGATACAAATCCTGACTTCCTCAAGAAGATTGTGGCCGTCAAATGGGACGAAAAAGCAGGCAAATGGTCTTACGTTGTCAATCAGGACTTCCTAAATTCCTTAGGAGTTAAGGGTAGCTTCGATGCGGACTTCTACATCGAAGTAGAGCGAATTGCAGCTGGAGAAGTTGAGAATACTTTTGTCAATATTGTCAATGGACAGGAAATGATTGCGAAGGTAACAACCCGCACTCCAGAACCTCCAAAACCAGAGCCTAAAGAACCAGGCAAGCCACAACCGCAGCCGTCACTTCCAAATACAGGAACAGCAGCAAGCATGCTTCCAACTTGGGGAATGATTTTGGGATTGATGAGTCTTGCAGGAGCAGGGCTTCGTAAACATAAAAAATAGAACATCTAGAAATTCCCCCTCATCTATGGTATAATGAAGCCATAAAAAAGAGGGGGAAGAGAGATGAGAAAGGACACGAAAATGGATGCACATGTGACTAGAAGTGGATATAGATACTACACTCCAACTCAAAAAAAATCAGAAGTCACCAAACCTGAAGAAGAGAAGAAGTGGAAAAAAGGCCTACGTTGGCTAGGAAAAGCCATCTGGTCAGGAATGAAGAATCTACCGAGTGTGATTGTGAGAGCTGCCGCTTTGATGGTTGCAACTCCACTCATGTTTCTCCTCTTTATCTTTAATCTGATTAAGAGCTTGATTGCGACAGCAATTGGTTGGGTTGTATTTAAGGTTGTTGTGGCTTTTCTGGTTATATGCTACTGGGCATTTTTGACAAAAGAAGGTAGTGCTCCAACAAGTGTTGAACATTGGTTCAAAGATTGGATAATGCCTGAAGGTGTCCCAATTTATCACTGGTGGGAAACGACCATTATCGTTGTCTTAGCTGTGATTACAGCCCTCTCTCTAACCTTTCGTCCAGAGGATGAAAAATAGTATTAAATAAACAAAGTAGGTACTAGGAAACTTTCTTAGTACCTTTTTTATAAAAGAAAGTGAGAAAAAAATAATGGATGCAGTTGTAGATTTTATTAACAAAATTGGGAATATCGGTGGGATTATCGGTATTGGTTGGGCCGCTTGGGGTGCCTGGGACTTAGCAGTAGGAATCAAACGTGAATTGGATGATAAGAAGGATAAAGGAATCCAAAGTTTGATACTAGGTGCACTTCTAGGTGCCGTTCTAAAAGCCCTCTTTACAGCTTTGGCAACAGGTCTTCAGTCACTTGGGTAGAATGAAGAAAAGGAGGTGGTTTTATGAACCAATCCACACTTGATCAACTAACTATGAGTCTGAAAGACTATAATGCGACTGCTTATGAGTTGATGGAAACTGTTTCGGGTTCGATGGAGAAGGTTGCCATTTTGCTTCTTCTCCTTTTTATGGGGATCAACCTCATGAATTGGCACCAACAACTTAAAAGCAATGGTGGGGAGTTGTCTTTTCAGCTTTGGATTGAAGAAATCCTCAAGTATGCCATCGCCCTCTTTTTTATCCTCTATGTGGATGCGATTTTCGATGCCTTGTCTTGGTTGTTTAACGTTGTAATTAAGGCGGTGGCTAGCGCAAGTATTAGTCCGTATGAAACTGAGTTACCAGATTTAAAAGGAGTCAATGCTATAGCTAAAGCTATGCTCCAGTTTATTTATTGGGTCGTTGATTTTGTTGGTCAGATATCAACTAAGTTATTGATCTTGTTGCGCTCCTTTACGCTTTACACGTATAAGGGAATCGCTAAAATTATTGTCGCTTGTTACATGGTGGATAGCCTACGTCCAATTTGCTTCGGCTTCTTTAAGCTCTATATTGCGGCTGTCCTTCAGGGATTGATTCTAGTGGTTATTATCATGCTTTACCCAGCCATTGTCACGAATGATCTCTTGACAGTTGATAAGACTGGAGCCTGGACAAGTGCTTTAGTTGCTATAGCTAAAGGAATCATTTACATCATTATGCTCTTTGGTAGCCAACGTATGGCCAAGAATATCATGCAGGTGAACTAGGATATGGTATAATGAAGAGAGAATGCTGAAGGAGGGATGGTATGGCTGTTTCAAAGTTTTATGCAGTATGGCGGAAAGAATCCGGAGAAGAAGAGATTGTGAATGCTTTCCAAGCACTCGCTCTAAAGGGGCGAGCACAAATTATCACGACACCAAAAGAACAGGCGACACTTTTTGATTTGGAAACGGGTCTCAAGGTTAATCCAAGAAGTAGCCAGAAAAAAGATGGTCGCTATGTGAGTCAACCATACTTTAGTTACTATCCAGGTGAAGAGAGTCCTTTAAAGGGGTTAGAAAGTAGCTTTGAATATTCCTCTGAGTTGAATGCTTTTATCGAGGCTTTTAAGACTATTGAGAAATTTCAGATTGAATACGACAATCATACGGCTTATATTTTTCCTAAAGCTATTTCTCTGATGCAACGGATAGTGTTTGAAGATGAAGATTTTGTTATTTTAAAGCTCTTGATTGATATCGATGAGACCTATCCTTATTCTGAATACTACCGTTTAAATGGTCAACTGGGTATTGAATTTTATAAAACGAGTAGACCAGAACCTGTTAAACGGATAAAATTAGCTAAAGAAGGCATTCCCTTGTTTGAAGCCGAAGCTAATTTCCCTAAGTCTACTAAGATATATGTACCTAAAGAATTTACATCACCTGAACAGGTTAAAAGTGTTGCTGCTAGAGTGAGGGAAGTTTATCAGGAAAGAAACTATAAACTGTATGGGAATTTTGATAAATACCATATAGAAGCATTTGTCTTTTTAGATGATAATGAAAGGAAGTACAAAACTTTGAAAACTTATGAGGATCTGTGCCAAGAGCTCAAGGATGAAATTAAGCTGTTGAAATCATCCTACGATGAAAAATTTGAAAAAGTAAAACAACTTTCAGAAGACATCAAGCAGGCCGAAATACTCTTGAGAAAGTATCACGAAGAGGAGGAGTATTACAAGAAGTTAGAAAAGGATAATCAGAAACTAGAAGTAGATAAACAAAGACTGAAGCAGGAAAAAGGAGAAATTATCTCTGAAAATCAACGTCTAGCCAATGAATCACAACGTTTACGTAAACTGAAAAATGAAGCAGAAGAGAAGATAGAGTCTTTAGAAAGACGTTCATTCTGGCAAAGACTTTTCAATAAATAAAAATAGCAGGTAAAGAAACAGTTCTAAAAACAGAGCTGTTTTTTTGATGAAAGGATAATCAAATGGATTTAGAACAATTGAAGCAACGACGAGATGAGCTGATTAAAGATAATGAGTGGGCGGATGAATTAATTAAAAAGAAGGAGGAAGAACTATGGGAAGTGAAAGTGAGAACGATTGCAGCTTCTGAGCTAGCGAGATCAGCATTGGAATCGGCTGTACGTTCTGCAGGGATTGTAGATACCTTTTACGGTCCAGATAATGGAAAGAAAGGAACAAAATGACACGTTTAGGTAGTGAATTTTTAAAGGCTTTAGATAGCTACGAAAGGCCAGTTTTAGGGTATATGACACTGAGACAGTTAGTGCTACTATTTGGTATCGCATTGACAGTAGTTGTCACCACCATCCTCTATTGGCTGAAGGCACCTGATATAATCCTTTATGGCGTTGATATTTTGTTATTAGCGCCTTTTGTTATTTTCGGGTGTTATTTCGATGAGAAAATTAAAGATAATGTTCGTTTCATGTTAACCAAGCAGGAACGCTCTTATCAGACAGATTATGACAGAAAGGAATATACAAGAAATGAATTTATTCGGCCGAAAGAAAACCCTGAAACTCTCTAAGGAAGAACGGGAACGGGCCAAACGTCTAAGACGTACCATGACGGCATCTACACAGAATAGTCTTAATTATCAATGGTTGATGCCTGATGGGCTCATGAAAATTACAAATGATCAATTCTCAAAGACCTATCGCCTAGGTGATACAAGCTATATTACTGCAACAGATGATGAGCGAATTGATATCATTGAAACAAACGCTGATATTTTTAATTCGCTGGATATTGACAATGATATGCAGCTATTGATCCTGAATCGTCGAGTAGAAAGCAATAGCTTATCTTCTATCCGCTATGATTTGGTTGGAGATGGATATGACGATTATCGTAAAGAATACAATGCGATGATCAATGACCGTTTCTCTCAGGAACAAAACACCTTCAAGGTAGAAAAATATCTGACGATTACTACCCAAACAGACCAGGATCATCAAGCTAGAAGAATCCTCGATGATACAGCCAGCGTGATTGAAAGTCAATACAGTGGCTTAGGAATCTCCTTTAAGGAGTTAGAGGGATTAGATCGTCTTCTTATCTTCCGAAAACTCTTGAGGCGAGAAGGTTTTATTGATTTTAACTATGAAGACATCGCTATTTCTGGATTATCCACCAGGGACTTTGTAGCTCCAAACTATCTGAAGTTTGAAAAAGATCATATGAAAATTGATGATTGTTTCGCAAGGGTGATGTATGTTAGACAATATCCTACCTTCTTGAATGACAAACTGATTAAGAATATCCTGGATACAGGAATTGAACTGGCTATCAGTCTGCATGCGAAGCCCTATGATACTGCAGATGCCTTGAAGAAAATCAAGACAGTTAAGTCAAGTGTACGCAGGGAAATGATCAAAAGTCAGAAGGCTGCAGCAAAAGAAGGTTATGGAAGTGACCTGGCTGTTGGTGGGAAGGCTGTGGAGACATCTCGTGAAACAGAGAAATGGACTGAAGAACTCCAGGACAATGACCAAAAAATGTTTTCAGGTGTGATGACGATTTTCTTCATGGCTGACAGTCTGGAGGAGTTGAATATCTACACTGAGCAGGTTCAACGATCTGTCCGTAAGAATACTGTAGAACTGGATAAGTGTTACTTGTATCAGGAAGAATCCTTGAATACGATTCTACCGATTGGGATTCCATTTATTAACGTAAAACGCCGTTTTATGAGAGATATGACTACCAGTAACTTGGCCACACAAGTCCCATTTACCAACGTAGATCTTCGATCTAACAGTCCACGTGCAATTTATTATGGCCAGAATCAGCTATCAAAGAACGCTATCACAGTTGACCGTAAGAAAGACTTGAATACAGGTTCAGGTTGTATCTTTGGGAATTCAGGATCAGGAAAGTCTGTTCTTGCTAAAGGAGGAGAGATAATTCCTACAACTCTAAGTTATCCTGAAGATAATATTATTATCGTCGATCCTGAAGATGAATACACTGTTATTGGTCGAGAATTAGATGCTGAAATTATTACAATCGCTCCTGGATCACAACATCACTTCAACTTATTGGATCTACCTGATAAAGATAAACTTCAGGCAGAAGATAGCGATCCTGTTGGCCAAAAATCAAACCTCTTATCAACCCTGTTTGAAAATATATTCTCTGAGGTATCAGACGATGAATTTGCGATGATTGACCGTGTAACGAGAAAGACCTATGAGGAATTTGAAAAACCAACATTTAAGGATTGGCAATCAGTTTTAGAACGTCAACCTGAAGATGTGGCCAAGGAGTTGGCGCTGAAGGCTGAACCTTATACGGTTGGATCAAATGATATTTTCGCACATCCTACAAACGTCAATATGAATAGTCGCTTTATTATCTTCAATCTCAAGCAGTTGAGTGGTAAATTGAAGCCATTTGCCCTCCTGGTGATTCAGGACTTCATCTGGAACCAGGTAGTCAATAATCAAGGAAAAGCTATTACATGGTTGTACTTTGATGAGTTGCAGCTATACTTCAAAAATAAACTGCAAGCGACCTTCTTTACAGAACTATACTCACGTATTCGTAAGTACGGGGCTATTCCAACAGGGATTACACAGAACCCAGAGACTGTTTTATCTACAGAAGAAGGTAGAAAGCTAGTCGCAAACTGTGAGTTTCTAGCCCTCCTGAAGCTGAAGCGGACAGACCTAGATGCCCTGGAGCAGGTAATTCCTCTTACACCTTCACTGGAGCGATTTGTTTTGCGACCAAAAGCAAAAGGTACTGGTTTGATCGTGGCTGGAGATACGATTGTTCCATTTGAAAATCCTATCCCTAAAGATACCAAGCTGTATCAATTGGTTGCGACAGATAGTTAAAAAATAGAAAGAGAGGTAATTTCTTTTGTCTAAAAGTAATCGCAAACAATTAAAACAGGAACGCAAGCGGAGAATCAAAGAAGGAATAGCCCTCAATGCTGAAAAAAAACCTAAAGAAGCACGTTTAGACTCAAAAGTTGCATTTAAAGAAGCTAAGAAGAATTATCGCTTAGCGAACAAAGATTATAAACTACACAAAGGACCTCAAGCAACAGCTAGAGGTCTTTTCTTTAAGCAACAACGTGATCGAGCAAAGTTGGAAAAACAAATTGCAACAACGCTCTATAAACGAGCTAAAAAAGCTGATGACAGTTATATCCCTAACCGCCTAAAGAAACGTGCTAAACAAAGTGCTCGAATGAAAGCGAGACACGACGTTGAGAAGACAGTCAGAGATAATGAGATTCTTGGAGACTGGGTTCAGGCAAGGCAAAACATTCGTCAATTCAAGTACCAGGTAAACGCCTCTAAAAGAGCGTTAAATGCTGTAGGAAAGTTATCCAAGTATTCAATCAAGCACAGCTATGGACAGCTCAATAGAAGCTATAATTTCATCAGAGGGCGAGGGTATACTCGAACACCAAAAGAGTTCTCCTGGGAAGGAAAACTCAGCAAAAAGATGAAACAGGCCAGAAAGCGACTTGCACGTTCAAAGTTTGGGAAGGTGTCAAGAGGGACAGGAAAGGTTTTGAAGGTTGCGACAAAGCCCCTGCGTTCCATCTTATCCAATCCTTTAGCAGTCAAGTCTTATTTCTTGATGTTTCTTATCTTTGCCGTTCTAGGGGTATTTATGGCTATGTTTGGAGGAAGTGGTCCTGTCCAACAAAATGAATTTGACCTGAACAAGTCCTGGCTTCAAATCAGTAAACGAGATCGAGAGAAGTCAAATGATAAGGTAGACTATTGGACTAACATCGATGACATGATCTTTTTCATGAACTTCCGCTACGGTAGTGAGTGGAAACCAGAAAGTAACTGGAATGAGGGAACTGGTGGAGAATGGGCTGGGACATTAGGTTTCAATCACTATTCGGATGCCTTGAATGATCTTTGGAATCATTTGAATGATGACCCTCACAACTTGAAAAAGATGGCTGACTTATATGGCCCCTCGTCAGATCTCAAGTGGACTAAGTTGAGTGATAGCGAGTTAGAAGAGTATAAAGAGCTAGAGAATTTGACTAAAGAAGTTGGTCGATACCCCTCTTATCAAGAACTAGCTAATCCCTTTTACCAGGAAGACGACCCTTCTTATCAAGCTCCTTTAGTTATCCTGAAGCGATTTGGTTATACCTCTAAGAGTGAAATCTATGAGAAAACACAACTAAAAGCTTCAACAGGACAAGCTCTAAGAGCTCCTATTGACGGTCAAGTCAGTGTGACAGATGATACTACTGTATCCATCAAAACAGATAAAGCCATCTTTACTTATGAAGAGGTAGGAAATATCCGTGTTTCTGACGGTGATCAGGTCAAAGCTGGAGACGAGGTTGGGAAGGTAACGGCAAATGGTTACCAGGTCATTCAGTATCAAAAACTGGAGGAAAAAGAGACAAAGGATAAGAAAGAAAAGTGGACATCAGTCAATCCAGGCTTTTACTTTCAATCTGTCACGTACAATCAGACAACCTCAGTCATTACTACACTTGATGGTGATTTAGGACAAAAATCACGAGCGATAAAAGACTACTTGAAGCAAAAGGTACCAGGGCTGACAGATAATGGTTTGGCAGCCATGCTTGGAAACTTTGCAACTGAAAGTAATATCAATCCTAAACGTGCTGAAGGAGATTATCTTAGCCCACCAGTAGGGGCTGATTCTTCTTCCTGGGATGATGAGTCCTGGTTATCTATAGGGGGACCTGCTATCTATGATGGTGGGTATCCAAATATTCTTCATCGAGGTTTAGGATTAGGTCAGTGGACAGATACAGCAGATGGTTCTACTAGGCATACTTTATTATTGAATTATGCAAAATCAAAAGATAAAAAGTGGTACGATTTAGAACTGCAGTTAGATTTTATGTTAGAGGGAGATACTCCTTACTATATCACTGAATTGACATCGATTCTAACCAGCACAGAAGACGTAGAGACACTTACAGAGCGTTTCCTGGTTAACTGGGAAGGGAACTCTGGAGATAAGGTCCTAGAGCGCCAAAATAACGCTAAACAAATCCATGCCTTTCTTACACAACAAGTTCGAGGAGGTGGAGCGTTAGCGTCTTCCTGGAATTTCCCTGAAGAGTATAAGTCAAAAGTGGAACACCCTCCAACACAGGCTTCTATGACTACACAACAAGGAAGCGGTTATGAAGTGGGACAATGTACTTGGTATGCCTATAATCGTTTAGTTGAACTAGGAACGATTACAGACTTATCAGGAGCTTATGGTTATCTTGGCAATGGTCAGGACTGGGTAGCAAATCTGGTCGCAAAAGGATGGCGGTATAGTACAACTCCAACAAAAGGAGCTGTTGTATCAGTAGTAGGTGGATTTGGTGGGACACCAGATGAATACGGCCATGTTGCGATTGTGGAAGCTGTGAATCCAGACGGTTCATTCCTCGTTTCGGAATGTAATATCCAAGGAGTACAGGATAAGGTCCATTTTTCTGTCCTTTATCCAGCTTACTACTATACGTTTGCGACACCGAATTAAAAAAGAAAGAAGGTAAATCATGAAAATGATAGATATGGAGAAATTGAAACTCCTGAAAATAGGAGGAATCCTTATAGGAGTTGTGCTAGTTCTAGGATTCGTATTCTGGATTGGAGCAGCAACCTCATCGCAAAAGAAAGCTAAACAGGAAGCTGAAACTACGCAACAAGAAACCAAAGCAGAGGGAAGCGAACTAACGCAAGAATATGTAAAGGAATTTTTGACGGCTTACTTCAATAAGCAGGATCTTGGAGAAAATAGAAATCGCTATTTGCCCTATATGACAGAAGCTGCTTACAATCAGGAAGTGAACTCTGAAGAAGAACCAACGGTACAAACCTATAAGGGCTATGTAGTGGATACACAGATGAAGTCTTCTACCATCTACATCGATCAAGAAAATAATGTTGCCTTAGCTCAAGTGAGATACACTCAGACACAGTTACAGAAGAAGTATGATTATACTAACGCCCAAACAAACGTAGGATCTTCAAGAACCATACGGATTCGCTTCAGCAAGCAAGATGGGAAATACCTGGTAAATCATATTGACCCCATTTTGATTGTGGACAGCTTGAACGCCAGCGAAAAGGCGAGTATTCCATCGTTAAACAAACCAATCACTAACCAAACACAAAGTACAGAAGGGAAAAAGGAACAATGACAAAATTAGAAACTTTGGAAAAACAAAAACAGAAAGCGGAAGACCGCTTAGCTGACTATATGGCCAAGGCCAAGAAGGAAGAAGAGAAACTGCAGCAGCTAGAAACTCAAATCATTCTGGCCAAACATGAGGAACGGTCAAACTACTTGGCCAAACATAATTTAACCTGGGCTGATATTGAAACAGCTCTTGCTGAAGGAAAATTGAAAGGAGCTGAAAAACATGTACCGTTTAACCAATCTGACACAAAACACGACCACAACGTATAAGAATCGAGACCTTGTGTATCAAGCCCTGGAGCGAGAAAATGCCAAGGTTAAGCATCAGGAGGCAGAGGCCGTTTTATTGGTAGAGGAACTGGATAAAAAGAATGTAGTGATCTACCAAGAAGATATCTATTTGCCGTTTGAGGGAATCGCAGACAGCCTCTTCCTGAAGCCTGGTACGTTGAATAACCAGGAGGCTGCAGCAAAAGAGGCAAAAACCTCTTTCTTTAAGCGTCAGACCAAACCAAAACGTCCAGAGAAGACTCCTGAAGAGAAAGCTGAAGCCTCTTCCTTGAAACATGAGACTCCCAAACCTCCAACCTCTTCTAAACGCTCTATTTGGGTGTATTTAGGAAGAGTTCTGGTGTTATTTGGTCTAGTAGGAAGTCTGACAGTTGCTGGCTTATCCCTTACGCTAGTTTACCATCAAGAAAAGCAGCTATCGGCCGTATCCAAGGAACTTTCCGATCTAAAAACCATTCAGTCAAAAACAGGGGAACTAGATGCCTTTTCACGTTACTTTTTGCCAGCCCTTTACTCAGATAAAGGGAAAATGGCTGATTTCGTAGCTCCTCAATTAACGATAGATAGACAAGCAGGTCAACTGCAGTCTGTGATTTTGGAATCTAGCTTGATTGTCGATGAAGCAACTTATCAGCTAACCTATGTAGTGTCCGTGAAAGACGGTGAGAACAGAAGTCAGAAACGCTTGGTAGTTACTGTAAAAGAAGAACCTTCAGCACCTTACGGATTCCAGGTTATTGCTAAGCCAGAACTATCCAATTATCCAAAATAAGGGAGGGCTTACATGGATCAAGAAAAAGTCAGTCATTCTCTGACGTTAAAAGGAAAAGTAACACTAGAGATGACAATACAAGCCCTATATGCCCTCGCAAAAGCCCATTATGATAAGAAACAACATAAGGCAGCGAATCGAACTTTTGAAGGTGAGACACGTTTTAATGACTTTATGGCCACCAAATCAAAAAAAGATGTTGAGAAGCTATTAAATAGTGAAGTTCACTTGGCCAAGTTAAAGTATTACCTGGAGGAGTATAAGATAGGTTTTACTTATCATCAAAAAGATAGTGCAACCTATCTCTTCTTCGAAACAAAAAATCGCACCTTAGTAGAAAAGGCTCTCAAAGAGATGTTAGCAGACATCACGAAAAGTCCAGAAAAATTGGAAGAGTTTGCGAAAAAGGTGCTGAAGAAACCGCATGAAATGACTCCTGAAGACAAAATAGCCTATTACAAGAGCCATACGGTGTATAAGGGAACCATTCCTGTAGTGACGAAGGATATTGGAAAGGAGAAAGCACGATGATTAGAAAGCCTATATGGCCCTACCTGGTGGTGGGGCTATTTTCATTTGTTATTTTCCAGTCCTTTTACCATTACTACCAACTTTCGACTGCAGCAGTACCTTTCATGGGAATGTTGCGGCTTCGTTGGTTGCTAGAACACTGGGAACGCTTCTCTTTTGGTGTTTTCTTTGATTCAGGAGCCTTATATGCTGGGTTGATCGGATTCGGTCTCCCAATGCTTGTCTATGCTTCTATGGATAAGAATTTATATCGTCAGGGAGAAGAACAAGGTAGTGCTCGTTTTGCGACTTTGAAGGAAATGAGACGGTTTGAAGACGTTGATTTTGAGAAGAATATGATTTTTTCAAAACAGGTCAAAATGGGCCTATTTAATTTTCGCTTAGCCTACAATGTCCAGCTCAATAAAAATGTGATTGTCATTGGTCTTCCAGGAGACGGTAAAACCTTTACTTTTGTATTGCCAAATTTAATGCAGATGAACTCAAACTTTGTTGTGACAGATCCAAAAGGAAACCTGGTACACGAAGTTGGGAAGATGCTTGAAAAAGCTGGCTTTGCTGTTAAAATCTTTGATTTGATTCGGCTCATGAATTCAGATCGGTTTAATCCTTTTCATTACATGAAGTCTGAGCTAGATATTGATCGTATCTCTGAAGCAATTACTGAGGGAACGAAGAAGAGTGAGTATACTGGAGAAGACTTCTGGGTTCAAGCAGAGTTGATGCTGCAACGTGCATTGATTGGTTATCTCTATTTTGACTCTAAGGATCCTGAAACTGGAGTCCAGTTATATATGCCAAACCTGGGCCACGTTGCGGATCTATTAAGAAATATGTATCGAGAGGATCCAGATGTACCAAGCCCTGTCGAGCAGATGTTTGAAGAACTGAACGAACATCAACCTAACAACTATGCTTATAAACAGTGGAAACTATTCCAAAACTTCAGAGGCGAGACAAGAAACAGTGTGGTAGCGATTTTGTCTTCTCGTTATTCTATCTTCGACCACGAAGATGTCCGAAACTTGATCAGTGAGGATACCATGGAAATGGATACCTGGAATACGAAAAAGACAGCTGTTTTTATTGCTATTCCTGAAACCAATAACTCCTTTAATTTTCTTTCCTCAATCTTGTTTGCGATTGGATTTGAGGTTCTCACACATAAGGCTGATGATATCCTGCAAGGGAAAGTACCTGGCTACAGTAGAAAAAATCTTCGCCACATTCAGTTTATCTTTGATGAGTTTGCGCAAATTGGCCGTATTCCAAACTTCGCCCAGGTTCTCTCTTCTATTCGTAGTCGTGAGATGTCTATTAAGATTATCATCCAAGCTGTTAATCAGCTAGAATCACTTTATAAAAGTGATTGGAAGACCATCTTTAATAACTGTGCTACTCACCTATTTTTAGGGACAAATGACAAGGATACGATGGAATACTATTCCACAAGATCAGGTAAGCAGACCATACGCACTCGATCTACGTCAAAATCGCATAGTTATCGGAATGGTTCATCAAGTGAAAATAAACAAATTCAAGGCCGTCCCCTTCTAACTCCAGATGAAGTCGCAAGAATTGGGGTAGAAGAAGGATTGGTCTTTATTTCTAAACAAAATGTCTTCAGAGATAAAAAAGCAAGTGTCTATGATCATCCTCGAAAAGATGAGATTGCAAGTTCTCCTGAAGACAAAGAAAACTGGTACGAATATACTCGAAAAGGGACAGATATCGATGGCTTGCTTTTATATGCCAACGATTTGACTCCGCAGCTAAAAGAGTTATTCGTGGCCTAACGTACAGAAAGGACAGTAGGATGGAAACACCAAAAATACAATTAGGATACCTGGAGAGTATCTCGCAGGTTCTAGCATTAAAGCTAGAAAATTTAGCCACAGAACGTTATGCTATTTGGCAGCTATTCAAACAGGCAGATGAGGAGACTTTCTATCAATTAGCTCCTCATCTTTTTGTGACGACGAATCAGGAAGATCCAATAGTTGTTAGTGAACTAGATGCAACTCCTGAAGGATATCTTTTATTTAAGGAATTAGTTGAGGAGGAAACAGGATGGTTCTAACAAAAGCACAGGCAAAATCGCTGGATATTTTAGAAGTAGCTCGTAGCCTTGGAATGGAGATGAAGCGAAAGTCACATCGAGAGTATTATTGGGCCGAACATGACTCATTTAAGATTGATACTGTGAAGAATACCTGGCATTGGTATTCACAAGCAGATAAGTATGGGGACACCATCAACCTTGTCCAAGAAATGCGAAATGTCAGCTATAAAGATGCTATGGTATTCTTGGAAACAGGTTCCTTTCCTGAAGCAAAGCCAGTAGAGGAAGAACGTAAACCTTTCAACTATACACTAGCGCCTTACGAACAACCATTTATGGAGGCGAGAGCCTATCTCAAGGAGATTAGAGGTCTCTCTGATGATACAATCGACTTTTTCCTGGAAAAGGGAGTATTAGCCCAAGCTAAGCGTAAGGATAAAGATGGTGTTATAGAAGATGTCTTGGTTTTTAAATACTTGGACAGAAATCAGCAACTGGTAGGTGCGAGCCTCCAGGGACTTGTTCCTGATCAAGAACGTCATCCTGGCAAGGGATACTTGAAACAAGTCATGTATCAATCAGAATCTATCAGTGGCTTAAACGTTTCTATAGGCTCTCCTAAGCGTTTAATTGTGACAGAGGCACCAATTGACCTTATGAGCTATTATGAGCTTCATAAGGGCGAATTAAAGGATGTTCGACTGGTTGCGATGGAAGGATTGAAAGAGGGAGTATTATCCCACTATGTTCTTGAAATGTTACAAGATCAAGGGGAGATTGCGATGGATGAAAGGGATTATACCAAGTCTAGTGAGCTAACACGTACCTCTAAATTTTTATCTGTTGCAGCTGAAACTTCTACACTTTTCCAGGATCACAAATACGATGATCTCATCACGCTGGCAGTTGATCGTGATAAAGCAGGTACAGACTTTATTACTAAACTACGGGAGAAAAAAATCCCAGTTGTCGATGCAAGACCACCAAAACGTGAAGGTCAGGAGAAGACAGACTGGAATGAGATCCTGAAGCAAGAAAAACAGCTGGAGCAGACGGAGGAATTTCAAGCATCAAGCCACTTTCCTGATACCAGCCATCTTTCTCCTGAAGATGCAACGTGGTTGAAGGAAAACTGGAATAATATAGGTTTTTCAGTAGAGCCTAGAAAACAAATGGTCATTGATTCGGACAAAACAGTGACCTATGAAAAACCTTCCAATCCTCTTGGAGATGGTAGGGAGCCTAAAAAACAAATTCAGAGCACAGAAAAAGCTCCTGAGAACTCTCAGGAGCAAATGAATGATAGGACCAGTGGTGGCACGGGTTCTTTACAGCCTAAAGCTGAAGGCAGCACCTCACCTGTACTTGAAACAAGTACCTTTGAGCAAACTGTTACCAGTCACCCGACATCATCCTATCCTTACTTACAGTTTAGCACAAATTATGATAAAGTGCAACGGAGAATAGCGAATTATCATCCGATTACACCAGCGGATTTAAGACGATTGAATCAATATGCGCCGTCTATCCAAAGTACAGCGTCCTGGTATTTAAATGAACTGGCTGACAGTAAGATCAGCTTTGTTTATGCGGATCATGGAGAGAAGAATGTGCTTCAGGTGACTTTTCAAAAGGATAACTTTATCCATCTTTCAGGGATCAGACCTTTTGAAGAGGGAAAGGGATCAGCAAATTTCCTAGATGATATTGCCAATGGTCAGGGGCATTATGACGGTATGTTGATTAGTAATGCAATCAAGGATAAATTGCAGGTTCTTCCTATGTTGCGTGATATTTTAGATCCACATTCTTTTGTTTTAGATGATTTGAGCAGTGTTGAAAAGCTTCACAATCTCAATATGAGTGAAGCTATTAAAGCGAAAGATGAAGATTTCTTACTACTTTTTAAAGATATTGGAGATGAAAAAATTCCAGCCTCTCTTATGAAACTCAAGGGAGAGCTTGCAACTAATGTTAAATCGTTGGATGAAAAGATCATTCTTGGTGTTTATAGAGAAAGAGATGGACACATTGAGCAACTTTCAATCAATGAAGAATATGTTGAAGACAAAGGTGCTGAAATGCTATCGGTTTTGAAGAATAAGCAGTATGAAGAAGTTTCTAAAGAAATTGAACAATCTACTCCTGAGAACACACTGAATAAACCCCTACTTGATTCGGCTACGTTTACTCAAGTCCTAGATACTGTCTATAATTTAGGTGTGCCAGGTGATATCTCAAAAACTCCAGAAGAATTTCATCAAGCCTGGAATCAGTATCTTGACTATGCAAAACAGCACAATGATAATTTTGATCAGATTGTTGCTGCAGCTGGAGAAGATCATCTCCTAGATACAAATTCAGATTTTTATAAAGAGTGGAAACAAGATCATATCTATAAGGATAACTACCATGTACGCCTTCAATGGTCTGAGGAGCGCCCAGATGGGCCTAGATTGCCCTTTAAAGAAACAGAGCTGATATCTTATCAAGATTTTGCTAGAGAGCTTTACAAGGCCAATCAGAGCTTCTATCAGCTACATCAGGAAGGGCTACAACAAGTAACTGGTGGTCACCCAGAAGCCTATATCTCTCCAACTAAGATCCAGTTTAGTATCTACGCTCCTGATGGTGAACTGATCCAGGATAGCATCCGTTACAATATCGGTGAGGAGATTAACCCCATCGCTCACAAAGAAAGACTTGGAACACGAGAAATGAGAGAGTACCCAGAATTGATGAAGATAGATGGGGCCATATTCACTCCGTATCATCTGGAGAGATTGGCGAGTGAGTTAGATATTTCTCAGTTCAGTTACGCTTTAGAAGATACTCTTTACGTAGATCAACTTCTATCCCAACTCCCATTTGGAGATTTGGAAAATAGTCCAATTGGATTTACAGATAGTAGTCATGATGGTCGCCTTGGATTTATCTCTTTTGATGGAATGGATAGTGTTGAGGTCGAAAATCTATCTGCTTGGTTTGAGAAGTTGGGAGTCAAAGACTCACCTATGGAACAATTGGCCCTTATTGAAAAATGGCAAAAAGAAATCAAAGGTTTATCAGAAAAAGTTGAACAAACGATCTCCACAGTCCGAGAAGAATTTGAGAAATCACAAGAGGAAGAAATCAAACTAGAAGAACAAGGCTACAACAAGCAGGAGTTGGAACATGATGCGGATGCTGATGGTGTTTCTGATGAGGAGGAGTTGCTTCAGGGAACGAATCCGTATGATTTTAGATCGAAACCAGGTTCTAAACCAGAGGGCGAGGAGAGTCTACAAGCGAATGAAATTGTCTTAGCAGCTGACAGTCTTGCAGTCGCAGATTTTATTCAAAATAAAGATATGGCAGGATTAAGTCGTCACCTTAAAGAAGGAATTAAGGAGTTTCTGGATTCAGATAAGTACAAAGACTATCTAACGAAAATGAGCCAACTAAATAATTATTCTAATCGCAACTTGCGCTTAATTCTTGCACAAAATCCTGAAGCAAGGCAAGTAGCTTCTTTCAAACAGTGGAAAGAAAACTTTGGTCGCTATGTGAAAAAAGGTGAGAAGGCTTTACGTATTTTTAAACCTATGACGAAGATCAAAAAGGATGAGAATAACCAACCAATATTGGATAAAAATGGGAAACCAGAAACAGTTACATTCTTTGGTTTGGTACCAGTTTTTGATGTTAGTCAGACAGAAGGAAAGGAGATGCCAAAAGCTGCAGAAGTGAAAGAACAGCTGACTGATTTGGACTATGCAAATCTTTACCGTGCCCTAATGGCTATTGCAAAAGAAAATGATGTATCGGTTCGATTTGAAGAGATGGAAAATAATAAACATGGATATTATTCTGTCCCAGAAAATCAAATTGTTTTACGTAGTAATGAGATGAACAAGGCTCAAATTATTAAAACTTTCTTACATGAAATGGCTCATGCAGAGTTGCATCATGCAGATAATCCTCAAAAGGAAAATCTAACTAGAAGCACCGCTGAACTCCAGGCTGAAAGTGTCGCTTATGTCGTTTCTTCATACTATGGTATTGATACGTCAGAGTATTCCTTTAACTATCTATCTGGGTGGTCTGCTGATAAGGAGACACTTGCTGATTTAGAAGCACAGTTGGATATTGTCCAACAAGAAGCTAAAAGTTTAATGGTTCGGATGGATCAAGCATTGGAACAATTAAGATTGAGTCAGGAGAAACAAACGAAGCGTAGTTTTGAACAAAAACTGGAGAAGTTTAAAGATCAGAGTAAGCAGGCTGTCGAAGATCACAAGCAGGAGTTGAAAGCAGATGCACAATCAAAAAAAGAGAAGGGTTTCTCGAAATGACCGAACGGGACACCCCAAATAAACCCAAGGTCAAATTAAAAACAAATCATCATCAAGGAGGACAACACTCATGACTAATGAACAAGAAGAACAACTGATCATCATCCTTTCAGACTTTATTCCAATCATGGATGGAGACAGAGTTGTAGGAGTATCGCCAAATGCTAGGGACTTGACTCGCCGAAAAGTTCTGGAACAGCTAGAGGAAGAACGTGCCCAACTTCCTGAAGGGGATCCCACTCTTTTGGAGTGGGTAGAAGGCAATATTGAACTCTTAAAAACAATTACAGATGAAGAGTTTCAATCTGGAGTTACTGAACAAATCATCCTAACAAAGATAGGAGCGGGGAGGACTAACTTCCAACCTTTAACCGATTCCCAACTTTCTGATTTGGCTGAAAAACTACAAGGTAAAAAAGAAAAAACGGAAGAGAACGTCCCTCAAAAATCGTCTATACTTAAAAATGTTTTTGGCTGGTTTCACTAAAAGACCAATCAAAAAAGAGAAGAGAAGGCCTCTAAAAAGTTAAGACAAGGGGCTTGGGGATTTCCCCAAAACTGAGAAAATCAAGAAGGAAAACTGTAGGGTTCTCCTTCTCTGATTTTTTTAAATTTCGCAAATGGATATCCATTTGCTACGCTTGCCACAAGGAAGTCAGGGGCTGATGCCTGGTCAAAAAATGCCAGAGGCTTTGAGAGAAAGAGGATAAAAAATAATGCAGAAACGAGAAAATAGAAAACGCTATATACAAAAATTGATACGACTAACACCAGAGGAAGATCGTCAAATTAAAACGGCGATGGCCCAAATGGGAGTTCCATCTTTTCAATACTATGCGAAGAATCAACTGGTACAAGGGAAGGTGGTTCAGATTGATTTTTCCGAATTGAAAGACCTTCGAATTGCTATCAATCGAGTGGGTACGAACATCAACCAAATTGCCAAACATGCCAATGAAAATCAAGGGGTTACGCCAGAGGAAGTGGCACAAGTCATTGACTATCTATCTGAGTTGAAAGAGATGGTGGCTGTCAAACTTTCTAGTGCGGAGAAGAAAAGTTTACAGGAACGAAAAGTGAAAACAATAAGGACGTATGACGAATGGTAGTAATCAAAACACCCAAACAAATTAAAACTCCTTCCAATTTAAAAATAGCTGTACGCTATATTCTGAATGAAGCGAAAACTCTTGTATCAGAAACTACAGAAAGTGATCTTGATTTTCCTCTTGTCTATCATAATGGTGAGCTTCAAATGAAGCTAGTATCTGGAAATGGGATCTCTGATTTTAGTGTAGCAGATGAAGAAATGGTCATGACAAAATTAGCTGCAGCCTTTAAAAAAGGAGATGATGACTTGAAAGAATTATCTTCAGGAAAACAAGTATTGGCTCATCACATTATCCAGTCTTTTTCTCCAGATGATAACTTGACTCCTGAGCAGGTTCATGAAATTGGCCGTCAAACGATGTTAGAATTGACAGGTGGAAATTATGAGTTTGTGATCGCAACCCACACGGATAAAGATCATCTTCATAACCATATCATACTTAATACCACCAATACCTCAACGCTTAAAAAATTTCGTTGGGAAAAGAAAACCCTGAAAAATTTGAGGGCGATATCGGACAAACATGCGGCACGTTATGGCGCCAAAATTATTGAGCCTACTATGAAAAATTCTTACACAAAGTATTCTGCTTGGAGAAGACAAAATAATTATCGCTTTGAAATCAGGGATCGTCTAGATTTTCTTCTGAAGCACTCGCTGTCGTTGGAAGACTTTAAACAAAAAGCAGTTGCGCTTGACCTTCAGATTGATTTTTCTGGCAAATTTGTGAAGTATAAATTGCTTGATCAGCCTCAACAAAGAAATGTCCGAGATGATACATTATCGAAGAAAGGACTCTATTCTCTTGAAAAAATAAAAGAGAGAATTTCTAAGAATCAGTTGGTTTTTGATGTGGAGGAATTGAAAGAACAATATCAAGAATCAAAAGAAAAAACGGCAAATGATTTTGAATTGAAATTGGAAGTGGAATCCTGGCAGGTCGAGCAAGAAAGCAAGCAAGGCATTTACGTGCAGATGGATATGGGAGCTTTAAATAGTGGTACAATTTTAATACCTTCTCATAAAGTTGATAAAAATGAGGATGGAAATTATACCATCTATATCAAAGGGAAAGACTATTTTTATTTTCTCAATCCAGATCAATCACAAAAAAATCGGTACATGATGGGCTTGACTGTTGCAAGGCAATTGGCCAAACAAAATGGCGAGACACTCGTAACTAAAAATGCTCAAATTTCCTCTATGCGTGAACTGATTAAGGAATATAATTTCTTAGTCGAGCACGGCGTGACAGATGGAACACAATTTCAACATTTGGAGGATCGTTTTAATGAAAAGATAGAGGCTACTCAGGAGGAATTAAGACAGCTAGATGAGCGACTTGGACGTTATCATAAAATTGAAGGAGCACTTTTAGCAATCCAGCAATCTCCAGAAAATAGTCTTGCGGCGGTACAACTATTGGCTGATTTGGGAGTTCCAAAAGATATGGGGCTGGAAGATGTCAGTCAATTGATCAAACAATTTCAAATTGAAAAAGGAGCCTTACAAGAGTTCTTTGACGACACTCTAAAACATTACACAGATTATAGAGATGTTAAGGAGCACGTGCGTAGTCGAGAAGAGAAAGTTGACCGACGTTTTGAGGACGAAAAAGTCTTGTGAAAGTTTCTGATGTTTTCAATCTAGTCATGATTTCAGTACAATAGAGAGTATGTTTAGATTTGATGAAAAAGAATTTGTCGCAGAACTAGATCGCAAACGTGAGCAGCAATTCCTGAAGCGAGTAAGAGATTATGACGAGCAGATTGCTCCCTCCATGAGACTGAGGGGATATAAACGGATAGACAGTACAGAGAGGACAGTTGTCTTTACATTTGGAGAGATGACCTTTTCTAGGAATCGCTGGCGAAAGGGAAAGAAAAGCTGTTATCCCGTAGATGAGTGGCTAGGTCTAGAAAAGTATATGCGTTATTCTCCTGAGTTGATTTTTCACATGGCAAAACACGCTTCCGTTTTATCCTACCGTGAAGTTTGTCGAACCGTTAAGATGGCTTATCGTCTGGAGATAACAAAGGACGCTGTTTTGAAGTCTGTAAAAATGGCAGGTAAACTCTTTTCAGAGAGGGAACGTTATCGGCTTTTTAAAGGTGATGAGCAACCGAAAAAAATACAGGCAGATAAAATCTACCTGGAGGGAGATGGTGTGCTCGTCAAGACAACATCAAGCAATGATGAACGACACAATACAGACTTAGCCCATTTCCTGATTCATACTGGAGCGAAGAAGGTTGGTAATAATCGGTATGTACTAGAGAATAAGCATGAGATTATCCATACAAGCCATGAACAAGCAAAGGAAGAATTGATAGACTATCTCTATAATCATTTTGAAATCACTGATCGAACTCTTCTTATCACTAACTCGGACAATGGTAAAGGATATTCTCGCAGAGTATTTCAAGAAATTAAGAAGGTCCTACGGATTAAACGTCATGAGCATTTCTGGGATGCTTATCATGTCAATGAAGAACTTAAACGATTCCTGAAGCCATACCCGTCTACACTACTTGATCTTGCTTTTAAGGCCATCAAAAATCATCAGAAGAGCCTGCTTCAGACCGTACTAGATACAGTTGAATCTCTCATAGAAAGCCAGGAAGCTCTTGATAATTTTTACAATTTTCGTAAGAAATTATTAAGAAATTTCTGTGACACTAGGCCACCTAAACTTAGAGGATTGTCTTCACGTGGTATCGGGGTAATGGAGAGTCAGCACCGAAAGGTCACTTACCGCATGAAACATCGAGGGATGTATTGGTCCATCGAAGGGGCTTGTACTATGGCAAGAATGATACTCCTTGAACGAATTGATCAGCTATACAATCTATTTTTTGGATCTTGGAGACAAGAGTATGAAGAATTTAGGGATACGGGACTAGGTGCAGGATTTCGTATTAACCATAGGCCACACAAAGCTGTTATCAGAAAAAGAGGGCATAAATAATACAAAAAGGCAGACAAAAGCCTCTAAAAAAAGATTTTTTAGAGGTGTTTTTGTCATGTTTTTATACAAAATAGTTGCTTTTTTGCCTAATGTGTGTTACAATAATAGAGTAAAGAAAAACGAAAAAGGTGTAGAAGTTGCTGCTTCTACACCACCGATTAAGACAAAAACACACTTTGCTTAATCAGTCAAACAATATTGTAGCATAAATAGTGCAATATAGTCAAGGGCTGGGGTAAAGTGAGGAACTTTTTCCAGTTTTTTTGTCTGAAAAATCTCGCTTTCTTATTGAGTTATAAGGATATTTGATTATTCCCAAAAATTTAGACACAAACAAGTCTCCTAATTTCCTTGCCAAAATAGAGAAAGTGTGATAACATAGTACGGTATGTGGTGCTAGCACATCCGCTATATTAGA
>ENA-OWLX01000081-OWLX01000081.1-metagenome-genome-assembly--contig:-NODE-81-length-28884-cov-20.626557_pt1 | contig 28884 bp, 21 predicted proteins | sample MGYA00245351_ERZ651106 | MGnify/ENA primary metagenome ERZ651106 (study PRJEB26857, sample SAMEA4031768) | metagenome | biome: human; feature: oral; material: saliva | place: Philippines | collected 2014... | reverse complement strand
TTCAAAGATGATTTGTGCCCTACCTTTCTGTGTTTCAGTCCACTTGGTCTTGTGCTTGGTCAATATGAACTTTGCTCTGGCGAGCAACTGCTTACGCGTGTCACCATTGCTGTATCTAAATGGTATATATTCCTTTCCCTTGCTTTTAGCTTCTTTTATCTCCTCGTTCTCTTTATCTCTTGCCATCCATCGGTAAGCGATACGCATGTCATCCAGAGCATCATAATATAGTTTCTGCACATGAAATCTATCATTGGTAATAAGTGCTTTGGGAAAAACGGCACGGGCTATGCGCATCATAGAAGATGACAAGTCGAGTGTTATCTCCTTGACTGTCTTCCGTTTAGAAAGGTTTATCTTCTTGAGAACCTGAATAACATCCTCTGCTTTGGTCCCTTTAACCACAGCTACCAAAGTCCCTTTTCTGCCCTTTCCCGCCTTGTTGGTCAGAAAAGTATAAACCTCGCCACTGCTTAGACAGGTCTCATCAATACTTAGACTCTCACCTATGTTATCTTCAAACAATAGCCAGTCTTGAGCATGATCCAACTGATCCCAGCTACGGTAATCACTGAAATATTCCTTGTACTGTGTGGATAACAGCTTACCATTTACGCCATAGTGCGCACCGATACTTGCGATGCTCTCTGCAGTGGACTCAATTCTATTCTTTTAAAAAAGAAACGAACTCGGGGGATAGTTTACTGCCCTCAGCCGTCAAGTCATCATATGAATAAGTAAATATCTCTCCGTTGGAACTGTCACGCCACTTGCGACGGCGAACATGGAGGTAAACTGCTTTGCCACGAAGGGGGAAGTCCTGAATTACACGCTCGCTGGTAAAACCATAACTGCTTACAGTGCCTAACTTATGGTCTGACTTTTCCATAAAGTTACGCTCGTCAAGCCAAAAGTCAAACTGGCAAGCACTCTCTTGAATATCGACAACATCAAAGTAGTCGGCAAGTACATCTGGAAAGATGCAACGTAATAATTGGTGATTCTTCATGATACAAAGGTAATAAATACTTATGAAATTATGTGCTTAAGAGTATAGGCTTGCAACTGGGTTTTAGGACTGACCCAGGAGAATTCTTATTACCAGAAGAAACGTCTCTGCAATCCTTGCAGGTGCAAGCTATTGTTCCTCTGTTAGTGAGAATATTGTCGCTAAGGTAACCAACAGTGACACTCATATCGAACAGCAGCAGGAGCAATCATTGGTGTTGGAACAGTCCTCTGCCGAGTTTAAACTACTCGCCAGCCACAGTTCTCACAGCAGCCACAGCTCGCATAGTTCACACTATTCGAGCAGATAAGAACTTTACATCCTAAAAAGGAGGAATATTCCTCCTTTTTAGGATGATTTTAAATATAAATAGTCTGGAATTGCAGTATATGACTTTAATTCTCTTGATATTATATCTGCAATCAAAAAATCTCTAGCACTTTTCCATATCCTTTTTTTCTTCTTATCATTTAAATCTAAAGAACTAATCTCTTTATTTTCGCAATTTAATAGTCTAATGGAAATATGCCAAAAGTTACATTTTGTTGGAGTATGAAATATCATAAAATGACATTTTTGTTCTCCAACTTCAGGCAAATCGCACTTTAATAAATTATCTATTGGTATGAAATAGAAACCTCTATTTTCATCTTTAAAACACTCATTGTCTGCTGGTATTAATCCCATTGTATCTTCTTCCCACAACTCACAATAGGAATGTCTATATTCTTTGTTTATTCCGTAAAAAATGTCATCTACTTTAAATACTCCTAAAAGGTTATTTGACAAATCACGAAGATGGTCACTTTGAATTTGAATACAATCAGGATGTAATACATTAGAGTTATCAATCCATTGTACTTTATCACTTTCTATATGACGAATAAGAACAAGACCTGATTGAGTAAGTAATTTGTTTTGTTCTATAAAATGATATTGGGAATATGGTAAAATATGCTTAGGATAAATTCCCATATAGTCCCTCCGCCTGAAATATTTTGAATATGCGTTGAATACTATTTTCAATATTGTCTTCAATGACATATTTACCGTTTGGAGTAGATATATTAACCAATGTTTCAACGTCATTTTCTTCAAAAAACAAATTAAAAAATATTTTTACGTCCTTTTTTTGTCCATACATAAATAAACATTCCTCTTCTTGTGAAATGTCTGTAAACAATAAATCTAATGACAATTGCATAAGTCCATTTCGCATTTCTTCAAAGGCTGTAATTACAAATTGCTCAGAAGAGGATGCGAATACTTTTGGTGCGTTTTTTATAAAAGTTTGAACTTTTGTTAAATCACCAATTTGCCTACTTATGCTTTGTTCTTTGTCAATAATTTCTTCAGTCGAAGATGTGTGATACTCCCTATCTTTATATGCATTCAAAAAAAAGAGTGTACTATCATCAATACAATTCTCATTTTCGCTTGCATTGATAATATATTCATTTATAATAGGTGTGCTAAAATAATCATATACACAAGACTCTATGTATGGCGCATTTGCAATCATCTTAATATTCAGGATTTAAAGATTGAATAAAATCTTTCTTCAAAAGGGCAAAGAAAGTTTCCTTTTCAACCATATGAATTTTATCCAATAAGAATATAACCATTTCTATAGAATCTGAGTTTTCAAAACTCTCATATATATTTACATCAAACAAAGAAGCAGAATACTCTTTACCCTTAGGAGTCCTCCTTTTTGTTTTATTTACTAATGACACAAAAATCTTTGTATTTCCATCTATACGGTTAAGCTTTATTTCCTGACTTCTAAATCGATCCGTTTCATCTCCAATACAAATATTCCCGTTAATATAATCTATAATATCAATGTCCTGATATTCGCTAATATAACGTATTTGAACACGATTATAATCTTTGGCAATTTTACATTCTTGCATTGCTGTAATGATATCCTTGATTTCTTTTTGGTAAATGTTCCATCCTACATAATGTCCCATATTACAATTAAAGGACAGGCTGTTACCTTGCATTACAAAACGAATGTGTTCTTTTATAAAAATGCCATATGTGATATTCTCTTTACCTCTCTCCACAGAAAATGCCATTTTCCCATTTTTATCTAACCGAACACTTACTTGTGGAGCTGGTATGTAATTGTATCCCAATTCTTGTATACGTGCAGAAATCATTCCCGCCCATAATTCAGGAGGACATATTGGATTCATTCGGATTTCGATGATAGTCTCAATGAGATTATCAGGATTTATTTTTTTTGGCAGATTCATATCCTTTGTTTTAATGATATATAGCTATTTCAAGTACAAAGGTAGTGATTTTTAAATTACTTCTATCATACTTACCTCGAAAATTACTGTGACTTGTTTTTATTTAACCATAACGTAGAGTCAACCAGCAAGTGCAAAATTACAAAACATATTTGAAGAACTCTCGTTTTGGTGTAGAAAATTTTAATTTTTCTCTCGGTCTTTCTTCAATTTCATACAGTGAAGTTTTCTATGAATTTCTTGAAATCCGTATACCTTCTTGTGAAAAATTTATATCTTTGCAAACAAGAATAAAGAGTTCTTTGAGGCATTGCAGAATAAAGAAAGGGAAAGGAACTCGCTCGTTTCCAAATCGTTCACCTTTTATTATTCTTATTTTATGCTTTCTTTTTGTAATCAGCCGATTACATTCGCTTCTATTACTTTTATGCGGAGATTTGCGATTTTCGTACAGCCAAGGATATCGGCATCGACCGTCCCGAGAAGAACGAGATACCGCCCACGCCCGAGCAGGAGGTTTTTATCGGCAAATTGATGGAGTTTGCCAAGAGTGGCGATGTCACGCTTTTGGGACGAGCCCCTCTGAGTGAGAGCGAGGAAAGGGCAAAGATGCTGATTGCAACAGACTATGCCCGCAAAAGATTCAAGAATATCGTATCTTTCAGATAATCAATAAAATAAGAATGAATAAAGTGTAAATGGGTTACGAGATGGTAACGAGCGAGTTTCTTTTCCTCTCTTTATTCTGCAATGCTTCAAAGACCACGCTGTTCTGTGTTGCAAAGGTAATTATTTCTTGATGAAAAGTTGTAAGAATTGAAGAAAAAGACTTGTTACTCTCCTTTTTCTGCAACCCAATCACAATAAAAGACAAAAACTGCTATATAAAGTCATAAATATGGTTCTTCCGTTAAATGTGTGGACGCTTTTCGTACTGCTTTAACGGCAAAACAGAAGTTACTCATTAAACAAAAAAAATGGCTAAGATTGTCAACTATATATCCTATTAACATCCTCTTTCATTAAAAACCTTTTCACTTTAAGGCTTCGAAAATCTACAGACAAGGTATTGAAAAATCATTCTGTGTGATGATGTTAGGACTAACAAATGTTAATATCTTATATTATAGTTTCTCCACTTTATATCAGATGTGTAATTTGCGGTACAATCATATAAGGGTATGTGACTTCTTTCCATAACAGTACCCTTTGTTAGGGGAGTACGATAACCACAAGTCTTACATTGAAATGCTTTTCTACCATCTAACCATTTATGCTCAGTATAGCCACATTTAGGACAGGTAATTCCTACATCTTCTCGAATCTGACGAAAATAGTTTATACAGCTTTCTTCGTCAGGAAATATTTGAAAGAAATCTTTAAGCAACATTAAGTTCATCGTTTCTTGCAAAATTAATTGAATTACAGATGTTTATAAAGAAAGATTGCTTAAATTAACATTCTTTAGTCCTAACATCACCGCACGTAAAAAATCATTACAATATTTTAGGTAAAGAGCTTCTGATATAGGTGAATAATATGAATAAAAAGTAGGTTTGCAATCGTCAGTAAATCAGTATGTTATAAAACTGCTTCCTAAAAGGTGCTTAGTTGGACTTCAAAAGGGCGTTAGTAAGCGCCTTAAAGGGCATCTTTTGCAAGCCAATTGGGCGTCTTTTAGAAGCAAAGAGCATGTGTTGCGTTTTGAATACTACCTATAGCTATTATTTCGCATTTTATCATAAGAAAATTGCTCTTGACAAAAGATTATCAATATAGTATCAGTAACCAACAAAAAAATACAATAACTATTCCTAAATTAAATATATCTTTGCATCAAAGTTATTCTTTTGCTAAATAGCATTGAATATATAGCCTAAATTGAACAAAATTTATCATCTGGAGTCAAAGATCACAGAGGAAGATGAATACAAGTAAGAAACTAAAAACGTTGTATAACAGCAATTTAATATATGAATATCTATCCTATAAGGCAAGAAAGTCATAAAGTTTAATTAAAGAAGAACAATCTAAACCCCAATTATAATGGAATTAAATAACAAAAAGGCTACATTAGTTGTAAGTTGCTTAGCACTTACAATGCTTGGACATTCGCTACATGTGCAAGCTGCAGGTGTAAGGGCTGTGAATTCTATTACACAGCAAGCTCTAAAGATTACAGGACAAGTTAGTGATGGAAAAGAAGCTATTATTGGTGCTACAGTAAAGGAGAAAGGTACAAATAATGCTACGGTAACTGACCTTGACGGAAACTTTTCGCTTTCGGTGAAGCCTGGTAGTACGCTTGTAATCTCGTATGTAGGTTATGTGACGAAAGAAGTGAAGGTCACGGGACAGTCGACTTATCAAGTTACACTATCAGAAGACAATGTCGCTCTTAATGAAGTCGTTGTCGTTGGTTATGGTTCTATGAAGAAAAGCGATGTCTCTGGAGCTTCGGTTACGATGGATGAAAAGAAGTTGCGTGGTTCCATAGTTACCTCACTCGACCAAACATTACAGGGACGTGCTGCTGGTGTTACTGCTACGAGCACTTCTGGTGCTCCAGGAACGTCATCAAGTATTCGTGTTCGTGGACAAGCCACCATCAATGCCAATGCTGAACCACTCTATGTTATTGATGGTGTGATTATTCAGAGTAGTGGTGCCAGTGGTTCATCCTATGGATTGGGTGATGCCTTGGGAAATGGTAAGATGTCAACAATATCACCTCTCTCCACAATCAATCCGAATGACATTGTGTCAATGGAGATTCTTAAGGATGCTTCTGCTACAGCTATCTATGGTGCACAGGGTGCTAATGGTGTAGTTCTTATTACAACACGCCGTGGAAAGGCGGGCGAAGCAAAGTTCTCATACGATGGGATGATGGCATGGAGTCGTCAGAACCGTCGGTTAGATATTATGAATCTTCGTGAATTTGCTGATTATTACAACGACTTTGTTACAACAGGTCAGATTAATAAAGATGATGCAGACAAGCATTATACTGATCCATCCTTGTTAGGAAAAGGAACAAACTGGCAAGATGCTATCTTCAGAACAGCTTTCCAACATTCACACCAGATTTCTGCGCAAGGAGGTTCTGATAAGATACAGTACTACGTTTCAGCCAACTATATGAATCAAGAAGGAACCATTATTGGTAGTGAGTTCAATCGTCTTGGTATGCGTGTTAACTTGGATGCACAACTGAAATCGTGGTTGAAGATGGGCTTGAGTACTAATTTTTCCACCACAAATGACAATTTGAAGTTGGCTGATAGTGACCAAGGTATTATCAACTATTCATTAACGACTCCTCCTGACATTCCTATTTATAATTTAGACGGAAGCTATTCATCAGTTTCAAAGGAAGGATTCTCCAATCCTAATCCTATTGCGATGGCTATGTTAAACCAAATAAAACTTGAACGTCGCAAACTTAATGGAAACCTGTTTTTTGAAGTTACACCTATCAAGCACTTAGTATGGCATGCAGAGTTAGGCTATGACCTTAGTGCTGATCGTGGTCTTCGTTTCTTTCCAACAGTTGACTTAGGAAGTTGGAAGCGTAGCATCAACTCTGCATCGGTTCAGAAAGGTACAGGAACATTCTGGCAGTTAAAGAACTATATAACCTATTCAAACACAATAGGCAAGCATAGCTTCTCTGCAATGCTTGGTCAGGAAATGTGGGAAAGTAAGTATGATAACAATCGTACCGAGAATACCAATCTGCCAGCAAATACTATAAACAATCCAGCTTTAGGTACTGGTACTCCATCAATTGGTGTTGGCTTCGGTAGTTCAGCTATGGCATCAGTCTTCACACGCCTTACATACGCTTTCAACGACCGTTATAATGCCACTTATACTTATCGTTATGATGGTAGTTCCAACTTTGGACCTAACAAGCGATGGGCAGGATTCCACTCATTTGCAGCATCATGGCGCTTTACCAATGAGAGTTTCTTCAAGAAGAGTTTCCTTAACCAATATATTACAAATGGTAAGTTGAGGGCAGGATGGGGACAAACTGGTAACTCTGCTATTGGCTCTTACAAGTGGGGTACACTTATGAAGGCTATGCCAACATTGTTGGGTAAGTCATATCGTCCTGATAATATTCCGAATCTTGATATACAATGGGAAAGCCAAGAACAATGGAATCTCGGACTCGACCTCGGATTACTGAATAATCGAATTAATCTTACGCTTGATTGGTATCGTAAGGAGTCAAAGGATATGTTGATGCCACTCCAGCTTCCTTCCTATATGGGTACATCGGGTAATGTATCATCTGTTTTAGCACCTCCATACGGAAATTATGGAACCATTCGCAATACAGGTCTTGAGCTTACAGTGAATACGCATCCATTAGTAGGACGTTTCCAGTGGGATTCAGAGTTCCAGATATCATGGAACAAGAATAAGCTGGTTGCTCTCTCGGGTACACAGAACGCTGCTATCGTTGGTTACGGACAGTGGAATGATGTTGTAAGTTTATCAAATGTAGGTGAATCACTCTACAGCTTCTATGGTTTTGTTACAGATGGTGTCTATAAAGACTTAGCCGATTTAGAGACCTCTCCTAAGACGGCAAAGTATCCTGCTGATGGAAAGAGCTTTGATCGTAATACAACTCCATGGATAGGCGATTTGAAATTCAAGGATATTAGTGGACCTGATGGTAAGCCAGATGGTAAGATAGATGATTATGACAAGACCAACTTAGGTTCGCCAATGCCAAAGTTTACTTTTGGTTGGACCAATACTTTCCACTATAAGAACTTCGACCTTAACATCTTTATCAATGGCTCCTATGGCAACAAGGTGTATAACTACATGAAGATGAAGCTTACCCACATGAATACTTTGTGGAGTAATCAGCTCAAGGATGTTACAGGGCGCGCACGTTTAGAACCAATCAACCCTTCGAAGACATATCCTGCAGGTAACTATTGGTATAACGATGTTAGCAATATACGTGTAGCAAACCCAGGAACGAATATTCCTCGCGCTACCATCACTGACCCTAATGACAACGATGTTATTAGCGATCGTTACATAGAAGATGGCTCATATATTCGCTTGAAGAATATTTCGCTGGGTTACACTCTCCCAAAGAAGTGGATTACAAAGTTCGGAATGGAGAATGTTCGTGTATATATGAATATACAGAACCTGCTGACCATCACGGATTACGATGGTTATGACCCAGAGATTGGTGCAAGTACAGCCGATATAAATGGTTACTCTTATGGTGTAGATAATGGCCGTTATCCATCACCAACAACCTATTCGTTCGGTCTGAGTTTAAGTTTCTAACATAACAAACTTATCAAAATGAAAACAATAAAATATCTATATATAGCATGTGCTTTTGCTGCGGGAACAGTCCTAATGTCGTCATGTAACGATTTTCTTGATCGCCCAGCAGAGGACTCCTATAATGCAGGAACCTTCTATAAGGATGACAATCAGTGTGTGCAAGGAGTCAACTACCTTTACAATTCTCCTTGGTATGACTTCCAAAGAGGATTTATTAAGGTGGGTGAGGTAATGTCTGGTAACTACTATTGGGGTTCAAGCCCGTATATGACGCTCACAGTCAACAGTACAGATGAAGACCTCACAAATATGTCGAACTCTCTTTGGTCGGTTGTGGCACATGCCAATACTGTCTACAACAATCTGAAGGGGGCATCAGCATCTCAGGCAGTCAAGAACCAGTGTATGGGTGAATGTCTTGCATGGAAAGCAATGGCTTACTTCTTCCTCGTTCGTTCGTTTGGTGATGTTCCTATTATACACGATAACTCAAAGATGTTGGCAGATGGCTCGTATAGTAGTGTGAGTCGTGTACAAAAGTCAGATGTGTACGATTATATTATCATGACGTTGGAGAAAGCTATGGAGCTGTTACCTCGTGAGGGTAATCCAGGTCGAATCGATTACTATTCAGCCGAGGGGCTTCTGGCTAAGGTATATCTTTATAAGAGTGGTGTTAAAGCGAATGGTAATGGACAGCGAGATGCAGGCGATTTGAGCAAGGCTGCCATGTATGCCAAAGACGTTATAGATAATAGTGGACGCGAACTGATGTCGAACTATTCTGATGTCTTCCGTTTACAAAATGCGCTCAATAGAGAGTGTCTCTTCTCATGGTTGTGGACTGCTGATGCCAGTATATGGACCGTACAAAACACACTTCAGAGCGATCTTGGTATGCAAGGATTTGATGAGTTTGGTGATTGCTGGGGTGGTTACAATGGTCCTTCAATCGATTTGCAAGAAGCCTTTGGAGTATCACCTATAGAAGACCCATCCACAAGAAGCGATGTAGACACACGTCGTAAAGCAACAATGATGATGGCTGACGACTTCTATGATTACTTCTGGACAGATAAGACAGACAATCGTGGGCGTAAGGGCTTCAACTATCTGGAGTTCCTTTATGATGCTAATGGATATGGAGCTGGTGGACCAGGTATGTTACAGAGTGCTACAGGTGCAAACTGTGTGAAGCACCTCTATGGTAATGCCTACGACCACAAGACCTATGCTGTAGATGGTATATCTGCATCGAATATGCATAGCAGCTTGGCAACACCAGTGCTCCGTTTATCAGACATTTATCTTATTTATGCAGAAGCTGTCATAGGCAATAATGGTAGCACTACTGATGCCAGTGCTATTGACGCCTACTATAAAGTACGCAGTCGCGCTATTAGGTCTGCAGGGCGTCCAACAAGCATATCTTGGGAGGATGTTTGGAAGGAACGTCGTTTAGAGTTGGCTATAGAAGGCGATCGTTGGTATGACTTTGTACGTCGTAGCTATTATGATATAGCAGGCAGTATAAGAGAGTTGAAACAACAGAAGCGTGGTGCTTTCTATGGCTTGAACACTCTTTACAAGAACTACTATGATAGTCATGCCTGGAATGTAGATCCTTCAACAATGCACTATGCAACAGATACACAGGCTCCTAACGTTTCAGAACAAACTTTCACATTACCATTCCCAAGTCAAGACATTGTGTTTAATGGTAATTTACAAAAGGGTTCTGTGCATGTTGATGTACGTTCAGCGTATGCTTACTAATTATCAATTTTATCGAACTTAAACATAAGAAATAATAATGAAATATCTCAATAATATGCGTTTTACGCTGATGGCATTGTCTGTTGTGACCACCTTTGGTCTCTTCTCCTGTCAAGACCAGCCAGACGAATACAAACCAACCAGTGGGACTCCAGAGGTACAGTATGTTCGACTTCCCATTAGTGCAGACTCTGTTATTACGAAGAGTTATATGCAAACAACGGTCTGCCTTGTAGGTAAGAACTTACGCAGCGTTCGTAAGCTTCTCTTTAATGATCAAGAAGCATTGCTCAATTCAAGCTATATCACTGACAATACCTTGCTGGTTGATATCCCAAAGAATATTCCTTCTGTGGTAACTGATAAGATTTATATGATTAATGAGTCAGGTGACACTACTACATATAACTTTCATGTTATTGTACCAGCTCCAACCGTCTCTGCTATGAGTTGTGAATATGCTGCTGCTGGCGATGAGGTAACAATCACTGGTGATTACTTCATTCAAGACCCTTATAAACCATTGCAGATTAAGTTTAATGATGGGACTTTGCCAGTAAGTGACATTAAGTCAATATCTAAGAATAGTATCACTTTTACCGTACCTTCAGGGGCACAGAGTGGTAGAGTATATGTAGAATCAGTATATGGCAATAGTAAATCGAACTTTGTGTATAAAGATTCTCGAAACATTTTGTTCGACTTTGATGGTTCACATGGTGGGCTCACCTCTGGTCATGGTTGGCGTTCTGGTAAGATACGCACAAGCGGTATTGATGGTAGCTACCTTTATCTTGGTGGAGCATCAATGCAGGGAAAGGTTGGTGCAACATGGAATGAAGATGACTTCTCTATGAATTACTGGCCAGAGCCATCAGCTGGATTCCCAGAATTGACCTCTATTCCAAGCTTCGCCAATATGTTAGATACGTGCGACATCAATGATCTTGCTTTAAAGTTTGAATGTCGTGTGCCCACTACTGCTGCATGGAGCGCATCGTCATTACAGCTTATTTTTACAGGCAATCAGGACGTAACGTACCTTACTGCTAACAGCCAATACAATAACAATACAAACCTTCCTCGTGGCTTATGGACACCTTGGCAAGGAACTGGAACATTCCACACAAACGATGGTTGGATTACAGTAATGATTCCTCTCTCATCCTTTAATAAAACCCATGAAGGGCAGCCTGCTGGTAAGACTATTACGAAGAATCGGATGACAGGCTTCTCTTTCTTCCTATGGAATGGAGGTATAGAAGGAACCGACTGTACGCCCGAGTTAGATATTGACAACGTGAGAGTAGTTCCGATTAAATAAAGAACAGGAAAGTAGCTGGGGGATAGATGATTCCTATAAGGGCAATATTCCCTAACTACCTTTTATATATCAAACTAAAAATAAAAAGTTACTATGTTTACCAACAAACTCTATATCGCATCCCTAACGTTATTATCTTTGACAGCTACTGCGTGCAGTGATAGTGTAGAGCATTATATTGCTGATGTCGATGCTCCTACATTTACAGGTGTCAATCCCGAAACTAACATCAAGGCAGGACTTGACTCTATTATTGTTTCATACGATAAGAATGTGTTCTTCTCATCAGCCGATTATAGTAAGATCACGCTCAACGGATCACCTGTTGTTAGTGCCAATGTACTGGGCTCATCACATCAATTACTGATTATGGCAAATATCAGTCGTGGTAAAAGTTATGAGCTTGTTATTCCAGAAGGTGTTGTAACTGGTCCTAACCACAAAGCTGCACCAATGGTAAAGACTACCCTTGTCGCCCAAACACAACACATTGCCAATGCTCCAGTCAATACCAATGCCACAGCTGAAACCAAAGCTCTCTACCAGAAACTTGTTGATAACTATGGGAAAAAGACTTTCTCAGCAACAATGGCTGACGTTTCTTGGAATAACACGAATGCCGAAAAAGTACATCAGCTTACAGGCAAGTATCCTGCTATCAACGGATACGACTATATTCACTTACAATCAAGTCATCATGGCAGTTGGGTAGATTATGCAGATATTACTCCTGTACAGTCTTGGCATAACGCAGGTGGAATTGTTACCATTGGTTGGCACTGGAATGTTCCGACGTCTAATCCATACGCCTCAAGCGTACCAGTAGTGCTTTATAGTGGTCCTAACAAGGTTATGCCAGCCGACTGGAGCGGAAATATACAACTTACCTCACAGGCTACAAAAGATATCTTAGCCAATGCATCTATAGGAAGTAAGTTGGTAGTAAAAATCACCAATGTGAATTCTGGAGCACAAGGCTCTATCAAGAATAGTAGCTGGGTAGGCTTTATAGACGAAAGCGGGAAGAATTGGGATTACTTCGATATCAGTGGCAATAGCTACTCAATGACACTCGATCAAACTACCCTTAACGAGATGCGTGCCAACGGCTTTATCATAGGTGGTCACGACTATACGGTCACAGGCATTACTGTTGAGGCTGCAGGAACAGTGAAATATGACTTCTATGCAGCAAAGAATGACTTCACTCTTGATGATGCTGTAACTGAAGGAACGTGGGCAAATCGCTTTATGAAGAGTGATTTAGAGAAGATAACACCTTATCTATTGCAGTTGCAGGAGGCTGGAATCCCTGTCTTATGGCGTCCACTACATGAGGCAGCAGGTAAATGGTTCTGGTGGGGCAATGGTTCTGCAGCTTCCTATGTAAAACTCTGGCGTACCATGTATGACTTCTTTAAGCAGAAAGGTATCAATAACCTTATTTGGGTATGGACATCCGAAGGAGATGATGCAGCATGGTATCCAGGTGATGAGTATGTTGATATTATCGGCTCTGATGTATATGGAAAGGATGGCGTTGCCGTCTCTGCCGAACAAATGGCTAACCGCTTCAATGCTCTTGCTTATCGCTATCCTACGAAGATGATTTCGCTCACAGAGTGTGGTACTGTTACTGATATTCCTACACAATGGAAGGGTGATGCAAAGTGGAGTTGGTTCATGCCATGGTATGGAGGCACACATGCTACTGACGACTGGTGGAAGGCTGCCATGAGCTCTGAGGACGTTATAACACGTAACTAATAGCTATAGTAGTTTGGGGAGATTCTAACGAGGTAATTCTTGTTAGCTTCTCCCTAACTCTTTAATGAAAAATATCAATAAAGGATGATAATGCAAAAGAGTATTTTCACTTCTCTGATTATATTAATGGTAAGCTTTTCGGCTTCTGCCAAGGTTCGACTGCCACATATTCTTTGTGACAATATGGTATTGCAACAGCAAACTGACGTACAGTTATGGGGCTGGGCTACTCCACAAGCATGTGTGAGTATAAAACCATCATGGGACAGTAAACAGATAGTGAAAGTCGACAAGAATGGACGATGGAAGTTTCGTGTACGAACATCGAAGGGAGGGTATACTCCGCTGAGCATTACTTTCAGTGAAGGAAACTCTATAACACTTCATAATATTCTCTCTGGTGAGGTATGGGTTTGTGCAGGGCAGAGCAATATGGAGATGCCATTGAAAGGGTTCTACGATTGTCCTGTAGAAGGTTATCAAGATGCGATAGCTAATTCGAGTCGCTTACAAGGAATACGTTACGTAAAAATACCTGCAATGATGCGTACAACCCCTCAAGATGATGCCGATTGTCATTGGAATATTGTAAATCCAAATACAGTAAGTGAGTGTAGTGCAGTAGGATATTTCTTTGCCAGCCGCTTACATGAAATGATAGATATGCCTATCGGACTTATCCTTGCCAATAAAGGGGGTACAAGAGTTGAGGGTTGGCTTGACAAAGATTATCTCAAACAACATACCAATGAGCCTACTGATTCTGCTGACATCGTAAGACGATATCCTACAGAGTGGTTACGTCCTTTGTTATGGGGCAATGGAACATTCCATCCCATTCTAAACTATACAGTACGAGGAATACTTTTCTATCAAGGCTGTAGCAACGTAGGGCAAGTACCAACAACTTACGGCGAACATCTAACTCAACTTATTGGTCAATGGAGAAAAGAATTTCAATCACCGAATCTTCCTTTTTATTTCGTTGAGATAGCACCACACAACTATGGTAACGCTCAAGGAACAGATGCAGCTTTGATTCGTATACAGCAACAGTATGTTGCACAGAACGTAAGTAACACGGTTCTTATTGGAACAAATGACCTTGTTTATCCAAGTGAAGCCAATCAGATACATCCTTGTCAGAAAAGACAAGTAGGAGAACGTCTTGCTATGACTGCAGCTGCACGTGATTATGGATTTGAGAACATCTACTATCGTTGTCCAAGCCTTGACAAAGTGGAGATACATCAAGACAGCTGTTATGTATATCTCAAAGATACTTATAATGGAATAGAAACGGCAAACTCATATGACGGATTTGAAGTAGCGGATGCTGATAAAGTATATTATCCTGCCCATGCTCAATACATTCTGAATAGTAAGTTTGTTCTGACCTCTCCTAATGTAGCGCACCCTGTTAACGTGCGTTACTGCTATCGTAATTTCCAATTAGGGACTATTAAAAATCAGGCTGGACTTCCCTTGCTTCCTTTCTCAACAAACAAATAGATGTTGTTCTCTCCTGACTAATATACTCTTCATCACCACCGTTGGCATATTTCCTTCAAAATCACCGTTATAAAAATAGTAATATATGGAAATGGTACACTCTGAAAGAATTTTAGCAATGGTTTAACTTTGTGTTATAATGGTTCTCTATGTTGATGTGTTAACGCCCAGCACCATTGGTGCTAAGTATGAACACCAATGGTGTTGATGGCAAACATAATGTAATGTGGTACAAGGCAGTAGACAACTTTATCGTAGAAAAAAGTTTAATATTTATTTATTTTATTGCATTGTAGCAGACTGAAAACATGCAAGTTCTTTTTTACGATAAGAGGATTTCGGCAGTTATCAAGAGATAGGCAGTGTGATAGATGAACTTCGAACTAAACAATAAGTATTCGGTAGAACCCTATTAACTCGTAAAGTGTCAGCTTTGGTCAAGATAGTATGCTTAGTTTTGCCTTTTATGCTTTATCTTTGCACTTACAAATATTTAAAAACTAAAATCGATAAATTTATATGAATAAAAAGAGTTTTTCAGCATTATTATTTCTTCTACTTTTTCCTTTCATGGGAAGTGCACAATCATGGGAAAATTTGTCACAGACGCCACAGATGGGATGGAGTTCATGGAATAAATTCCAATGTAACATTGACGAAGATATTATAAAGAGTATCGCTGATGCTATGGTGAGTAGTGGTCTGAAAGATGCTGGCTATACATATGTAAACATAGACGACTGCTGGCATGGTAAACGTGATGCTGATGGATTTATACAGGCTGATCCTAAGCATTTCCCACATGGAATAAAGGCACTTGCCGACTATGTTCACTCACGTGGACTAAAGTTAGGTATCTATAGCGATGCCGGTTCAGAAACATGTGCAGGGCGCCCAGGTTCGCTGGGACATGAATATCAAGATGCTTTGCAATATGCTCGTTGGGGGATTGATTATCTGAAGTATGACTGGTGCAATACAACCAATATTAATGCACAGGGTGCTTACCAACTAATGCGTGACGCCCTTCAGGCTGCTGGTCGACCTATATTCTTCTCTATGTGTGAGTGGGGTGATAACCTCCCTTGGCGTTGGGCAAAGGGTATTGCCGACTCATGGCGTATAGGACCAGATATTTGGTGTTCGTTTGATTCTACACGTATATTCCCTACATATATACAATGTAGCGTCATAGACTGTATCAATCGTAATGACAGTCTGCGAAGCTATGCAGGGCCTGGACATTGGAACGATCCGGACATGTTAGAAGTAGGAAATGGTTTATCAGTTAATCAAGACCGTGCACATTTCACTATGTGGTGTATGATGGCAAGTCCACTTATTCTTGGAAATGATGTACGCAATATGAGTGATGAAACGAAAGCTATCTTAACTAATAAAGACCTTATTGCTATTGATCAAGATAAACTTGGAGTACAAGGACTTCGTTTCCTCATTCGTGAGGGACTCGAATATTGGTTCAAACCTTTATCCAATGGAGATTGGGCAATGACCATCTTTAATCCTACACGTCATCCGCTCTCTTGTTCACTCAATTGGCAAGATTTCAATCTTACAGATGAAGAAGTAAGCAAGAGAAGTACGGCCTTTGATAAAACTATTTATAAGATAAAGAATTTATGGACTGGACGGATAGAAGGGAAAACAACGCTCAAATCAAAAGTTGAACGTGAACTGTTAGTTCCTGCACAAGATGTAATAACTTATCGTTTAATAAAACAATAGTTTAAGTCTAAGATAAGCATTTATATTTTGTTCTTTCTACATTCATAACCTACACAGCTAATAAAGATAATGAAACGGTTAATATTTATCTTCAGTTTTCTATTGCTGATAAGTTTTAATCTCTGTGCACAGATACGCGGAAGTGAGATTGCTGTAATGGTTCAACCCGATCACGCAAATTGGAACTATCGTTTAGGTGAGAAGGCAATCTTTAAGGTAACTGTATTGAAAGAGGGTTGTCCACTCCCCCAAGTAAAAGTTGATATAGAGGCTGGACCAGTTATGTATCCTGATGTAAAACAGAAGGATGTTGTCTTGCGGGATGGCACGACCACTTGGAAAGCGTCTATGAAGACAGCTGGTTTCTATCGGCTGAAAGTTGTGGCGCACGTCGGTAATAAGACACATGAAGGCTTGTGTACAGTTGGTTTTGCACCAGAGACACTCCAGCCAACAGACAACTGTCCTGCAGACTTTGATCAATTTTGGGCAAAAACATATCAAGAGGCAAGTCAATATCCACTTGATGCTCATCGTCGTCTTTTACCTGAGCGCTGTACCGATCATGTAACGGTTTATGAAGTAAGTTTCAATGGAATTAATCCTGGTAGCCGAATCTATGGTATCCTTTGTGTCCCAACAGAATTCAAAGGATCACGTCCTGCATTACTTCGTGTACCAGGAGCAGGTGTTAGACCTTATCAAGGCGATATATATATGGCTGACCGCGGAGCTATTACACTCGAAATAGGTGTTCATGGCATACCTGTCACGATGCAGCAGCAGGTGTACGATAATCTCCAGCATGGTGCATTAAATGGTTATTGGGAAGCTAATCTTGATAACTTGTATCAAATGCCTTATAGACGTATATTTATTGGTGCATTGAGAGCTGTAGATTATCTTACTCTGTTACCTGAATGGGATGGGAAAACATTAGGTGTAACAGGCTCAAGCCAAGGTGGAATGTTATCATTGGTATGTGGAGCTCTGCACCCAAAGGTCAGTTTTATAGGTGCTGTTCATGCTGCCATGTGTGACCACACAGCCTCTCTACATGGTAAGGCTTGCGGTTGGCCACATTATTTCTATGGTCAGAAGAATCCTGATAGTAAGAAAGTAGCTAATAGTGGGTACTTTGATGGAGTAAATTTTGCACGTAGGCTGAAAGTTCCATGCTGGATTTCATTTGGATATAACGATGAGGTTGTGCCACCGAATACTACCTATTCCACTTATAACGTTATAAAGAGTATGAAGACGTTGAGTATTTATCAGGAGACAGGCCATTATTGGTTCCAAGAGCAATGGGACGAATGGGAGGAGTGGATAGCCAAAGAATTGAAACTATAATCATGTAATTTCAAGAAGTTATGCGAAGTGTAAGATATCTCCTTTTAATTATTTGTATTCTTTGTACAGTTTCTATAAAGGCACAGTCTTTTGTCACTGTTGAGAACGGAAGGTTTTGTCGTAATGATAAGCCCTATACCTTCATAGGTGCAAACTATTGGTATGCAGCTATTTTAGGTTCAACAGGAAAGGGCGGAAATAGAAGAAGACTGAATAAAGAACTTGATAAATTGAAACGGCTTGGTATCACAAACCTCCGTATTCTGGTGGGTAGTGATGGGGATGACGACTCGAAATGGAAAGTTAAGCCCGTTCTTCAGAAAGCACCAGGTGTGTATAATGACTCTCTCCTTGCAGGACTCGATTATCTTATGCTGCAACTACAGGCTCGCAATATGGTAGCTGTACTCTACCTGAATAATTCATGGGAGTGGAGTGGTGGCTATGGCTTTTATCTTGAAAATTCTGGTGCAGGGAAGGCTGTGCAACCCAATGTAGCCGGATACCCTGCTTATATGAAATATGCCTCACAATTTGCCACTAACTCCAAAGCACAAGAACTATTCTTTAATCATGTGAGGTTTATTGTCTGTCGTATCAATCGTTATACTGGTAAACGATACATTGATGATCCATCCATCATGTCGTGGCAGATTGGGAATGAGCCTCGTGCTTTTGATAAGGCACTTCTCCCTGCTTTCGAAGGTTGGCTTTCTAAGGCAGCAGCTTTGATAAAGGGCCTTGATAAGAACCACTTGGTAAGTGTCGGATCTGAAGGAGCATGGGGATGTGAAGATGATTACCATGTTTGGCAGCGAATCTGCTCTGATTCAAATATTGATTATTGTAACATACATATATGGCCCTATAACTGGGGGTGGGCAAAACAGGATTCGCTAACTCAACATCTGAAGAATGCTGAAGCAATGACAAGAGAGTATATTAATAGGCACTTGGCAATATGCAGGCAACTGAATAAACCCCTTGTGGTGGAAGAGTTTGGATATCCAAGAGATGGTTTTTCTTTCTCAAAAAAAGCAAGTACGACGGCACGTGACGCCTATTATAACTTCGTTTTCTCACTGATGAAAGCTGATATTTCAAGAGGTGGATACTTTGCTGGTTGTAATTTCTGGGGTTGGGGTGGACAGGCACTGCCACGGCATGAACAATGGCAGGCTGGTGACGACTATACTGGTGACCCTGCACAAGAGCCCCAAGGACTTAACTCAGTATTCTCGACGGATAAGAGTACACTTAAAGTCATCAAAACAGCAATTACAAATCAATCTAAATAATCAATGAATGATGAGACAGATATTAACAATAGCCCTTATGACAATAACATTGAATGCAATGGCAGGAACAAAGGAACAACCTATTTATAAGAATCCGAAAGCAAGTATTGAGCAACGTGTCAATGACCTCTTGAGCAGAATGACACTCGAAGAGAAAGTAGGACAGATGAATCAGCTTGTGGGTATTGAGCATTTTAAGCAGAATTCGGTCTCAATGACGGCAGAAGAGTTGGCAACAAACACAGCAAGTGCCTTCTACCCTGGCGTTACGGTAAAGGATATGGAGGATTGGACACGACGTGGACTTGTTTCATCGTTCTTACATGTGTTAACCATGGAAGAGGCAAACTACTTACAGAAACTCAGTATGCAAAGCCGTTTACAAATACCTCTTCTCATCGGTATTGATGCAATTCATGGTAATGCAAAATGTAAAGGCAATACTGTTTATCCAACAAATATTGGATTGGCATCATCGTTTGATGTGGATATGGCTTATAAAATAGCCCGACAGACGGCTGAGGAGATGCGTGCTATGAACATGCATTGGAACTTCAATCCGAATGTTGAGGTGGCTCGTGATGGGCGTTGGGGACGTTGTGGTGAAACGTTTGGTGAAGACCCATATCTGGTTACACAGATGGGTGTGGCTACGAACAAAGGCTATCAACGCAATTTGGACAATACGCAAGATGTCTTGGGTTGCGTAAAGCACTTCGTTGGAGGCTCGTATGCCATCAATGGAACAAATGGTGCCCCCTGCGATGTTTCAGAACGCACACTACGTGAAGTATTCTTCCCTCCTTTCAAAGCTGCCATTCAGCAGGGTGGTGACTGGAATGTAATGATGTCGCACAACGAATTGAATGGTATCCCTTGTCATACCAACAGTTGGCTGATGAATGATGTGTTACGAAAAGAATGGGGATTCAAGGGGTTTATAGTAAGCGATTGGATGGATATTGAGCATTGCGTGGACCAACATTGCACTGCTGCCAACAATAAAGAGGCTTTTTATCAGAGTATTATGGCTGGAATGGACATGCACATGCACGGACCAGAATGGCAAACAGCTGTAGTTGAATTGGTGAAAGAGGGCAGGATACCTGAAAGCAGAATAGACGAAAGCGTCAGACGAATATTGACTGTGAAATTTAGACTGGGACTCTTTGAACACCCTTATAGTGATGCAAAAACACGTGACCGTGTTATCACCGACCCTGAACACAAACGCACAGCTTTGGAAGCATCACGTAATAGTATCGTCTTGTTAAAGAATGAAAAAGACTTATTACCACTCAATGCACAGAAATATAAAAAAGTATTGGTGACTGGTATCAATGCTAACGACCAAAATATTATGGGTGATTGGAGTGAACTTCAACCAGAGGATCAGGTTTGGACTGTCTTACGCGGATTGAAAAGTGTCTCACCAACTACGGATTTCAAATTCGTTGATCAAGGCTGGGATCCACGCAATATGTCACAAGCTCAAGTTGATGCAGCCGTACAAGCAGCTAAAGACTGTGACCTTAATATTGTTTGTTGTGGTGAATATATGATGCGCTTCCGCTGGAATGAACGTACTTCAGGTGAAGACACTGATCGTGACAATCTTGACCTTGTAGGACTACAAAATCAACTGATACAACGATTAAATGAAACAGGGAAACCCACTGTTGTTATTATTATCAGTGGTCGTCCACTCAGTCTTCGTTATGCTGCTGAGCATGTACCAGCAATCGTCAATGCATGGGAACCAGGACAATTTGGTGGTCAAGCTATTGCTGAATTACTTTACGGAAAGGTGAATCCTTCAGCTAAGTTGGCAATGACAATACCGAGGAGTGTGGGACAAATCTCCACATGGTACAATTATAAACGTTCGGCATTCTTTCATCCAGTAGTATGCTCCGATAATACACCGCTTTATCCCTTTGGATACGGTTTAAGCTATACGACTTTCCGTTACACCGGTTTGAAGCTTAGTAAGTCTAAGATTCCGAATGATGGGAAGACGCCTGTAACTGCTTATGTAACGATAGAAAATACAGGTCAACGAGATGGTGTTGAAATCTGTCAGCTGTATATTAATGACGTTGTAGCATCTGTGACTCGACCTGTAAAAGAATTAAAAGACTTCCGTAGAGTAGCACTGAAAGCGGGAGAAAAGAAAACGATTGAGTTTGTTATCACCCCCGACAAACTCGCTTTCTACGATATGAACATGAAACCTATAGTAGAATCTGGGGCTTTTGAAGTGCAGGTTGGCAGTAGTAGCCGCGATGAAGACTTGCAAAAAGCCACTTTCAATATAGAATGATATGAAAAAGATAATCTTAGTTATGGGCATAATAATGTTTGCCCTTGGTGTAAATGCAAAGCAAAAAATCTTGAAAACTCCAGCACAACAATTACTCGAACGCCTTCGGACACTGCAGAAACAAGGTATCATGTTTGGTCATCAAGATGCACTCTTCTATGGTACAACATGGAAATGGGAGTTTGGACGAAGCGACGTGAATGATGTTTGTGGTGATTATCCTGCCGTCTTAGGTTGTGAGTTAGGAGGTTTGGAACTCGGTCAGGATAAGAATCTTGATGGTGTTCCCTTTGATAAGATGCGTCAACAGATTATAGCCCATCATCAGAAAGGTGGAATTATAACCATCAGTTGGCATCCCTACAATCCTGTTACAGGTAAAGATGCATGGAATACGGAAGGAGATGCTGTAAAAGAAGTACTTCCTGGAGGTAAAGAGACTGCAATATTGCAGCTATGGCACAAAAGGTTAGCCAAGTTTTTTGCATCGCTTAAAGATGAAAAAGGGAATCCTGTACCAATTATTTTTCGCCCTTGGCATGAGATGAGTGGAGATTGGTTCTGGTGGGGAAGTAAACAATGCACACCAACACAGTATGTTTCTTTGTTTCGTCTTACGTTTGAAGCAATGAAACACGAGGGATTGAAAAATCTCGTGTGGAGTTACTCACCTAACGCCCAGGCAGATGATACAGCGGAACATTACTTCCGCTTCTATCCAGGTGATCGTTATGTAGATATTCTCGGTGTTGACTTGTATCAACATGGAACCAGTAAGGAGTTCATAGATCAATGTCAAAACGAGATGCGTATTATGTCTATATATGCGAGGCAACATCATAAACTCTATGCACTTACTGAAGCAGGATACAGGAATACACCTGATGCAAAATGGTATAGTTCAAGTTTACTTCCTGGGATAAAGGGATTTGCACCTGTCTATGTGCTACTTTGGCGTAATGCATGGGATAAGGCAGAAGAGAACTTCGGACCTGCACCAGAGAAAGCATGTGCTGAAAACTTTAGAGAGATATATAAGGATAAAGCTTTTATCTTCCGAAGTAAGTTGGGTAATAGGTCGAAAAAACAGTGTTCAACAAAAAGTATTAAATGTAACAGAAAATAAAGCGATATAGAAATGTCAACATTCAATTCAAAACTCAAAGCGCTTCGTCTTCATCACGAGGCATTACTTACAATACCAAATCACGTTGTGGAAAATGGCAATGGTATCTATGAACGTTATGTAAACCCAATACTGACAGCAGAGCATACACCTTTAGAGTGGCGTTACGATTTGGACGAACACACCAACCCCTTTTTGATGCAACGTATCATGATGAATGCTACACTCAATGCTGGTGCAATGAAATGGGGTGATAAGTATCTGTTGGTTGTCCGTGTTGAAGGAGCTGATAGGAAAAGTTTCTTTGCTGTAGCTGAAAGTCCTAATGGTATAGATAATTTCCGTTTTTGGGATGAACCAATTACCATGCCTGATACGGAAGAGCCTGCTACAAACATTTATGACATGCGTTTAACTCGTCATGAAGATGGCTACATATATGGCGTGTTTTGTGCAGAAAGACACGATGACAATTACCCTCAAGACCTGTCTGCTGCAACTGCAACTGCAGGAATAGCGCGCACAAAGGATTTGAAGACATGGGAACGTCTGCCAGATCTTAAATCACCAAGTCAGCAACGTAATGTAGTTCTTCATCCAGAATTTGTTGAAGGGAAGTACGCTTTCTACACTCGCCCACAAGATGGATTTATTGATGCAGGCTCAGGTGGTGGTATTGGTTGGGCCTTGGTTGACGATATCACGCATGCAGAAGTACACGAAGAAAAGATTATCAACCCACGCCATTACCATACTATTATGGAAATAAAGAATGGTGAGGGACCACACCCAATAAAGACATCACATGGCTGGCTTCATTTGGCACATGGTGTAAGAGCTTGTGCCAGTGGTTTACGTTACGTCCTCTACTTGTATATGACTGCATTAGACGATCCTACAAGGGTGATAGCTCAACCTGGTGGTTATCTTTTAGTTCCTGAAGGGAATGAATATGTGGGAGACGTAATGAATGTCGTTTTCTCTAATGGATGGATTGCTGATGAAGATGGACGAGTGTTTATCTATTATGCGTCATCAGATACACGTATGCATGTAGCAACTTCAACCGTAGAACGATTAGTGGACTACTGCCTGCATACACCACAAGATGGACTTACTACTGCAGCCAGTGTTGAAACAATTAAAAGGCTCATAGCTAAAAATAAAGCATTATGAAGATTCGACTTTCTGAAAAGATAGGTTATGGATTAGGCGACATGGCGTCATCAATGTTCTGGAAACTTTTTGGAGCCTATCTGATGATATTCTATACCGACGTGTTTGGTATTTCTGCTGCCATTGTCGGAACGATGTTTGCAATCACTCGCATTTGGGATTCTTTTTTTGACCCAATCGTTGGTGCTATTGCTGATCGAACATCATCACGTTGGGGACGCTTCCGCCCATACCTACTTTATCTGGCTGTTCCCTTTGGCATGATAGGTATGTTGACGTTTCTGACCCCTCCGCTTGAAGAGACTGGGAAAATCATATACGCTTTCATTACTTATGGACTGATGATGATGGTGTATTCGGCAATAAATGTTCCATACGCCTCGTTATTAGGTGTGATGAGTCCTAATCCTGCAGATCGCAACACATTGGCTACGTATCGCATGACGTTTGCTTACTTAGGTTCATTTGTAGCCCTGTTGTTGTTCATGCCTTTGGTAAATGCGTTCGGCGGAGGAGACGATAATGGTGCAATACATGGTTGGCTTACAGCTCCACAATTTGGTTGGCTAATGGCTGTAGGAGTTATCGCTGTAGTGTGTATTGTCCTTTTCTTAGGTTGTTTCGTTCTGACTAAAGAGCGTGTGAAACCTGTCAGACAAGAAAAGACATCCCTAAGAATGGATCTCTGCGATTTGTTACACAATCGTCCATGGTGGATTTTGCTTGGCGCGGGTGTAGCTTCACTTGTGTTTAATTCCATACGTGATGGTGCCACAGTCTACTATTTTAAGTATTATGTTGATGAAACAACTATGGGTAGCATCTCTTTCTTAGGTCTTCCGTTTGTTCTTAGTGGGCTTTATTTGGCCGTAGGACAGGCTGCCAATATCGTTGGAGTTATTCTTGCTGCCCCCATTAGTAATCGCATAGGCAAACGACGCACCTTTATGTTGGCTATGGCTGTGGCTTCTGCACTTAGTATTGTATTTTTTTGGCTCGATAAAGACCAGCTCGCACTAATCTTTTTATTGCAGGCACTTATTAGTATTTGTGCGGGAAGCATCTTCCCTTTATTGTGGAGTATGTATGCAGATTGTGCTGATTACAGTGAACTAAAGACCGGAAATCGTGCAACAGGACTTATCTTTTCTTCCTCTTCAATGAGCCAGAAATTCGGTTGGGCTTTCGGTACTGCCATAACTGGTTGGATGCTTGCTCAGTTTGGTTTTCAGGCAAATGCTGTTCAGTCGCCAGAAACAATTCAAGGTATCAAGATGTTTCTCTCTGTCTTGCCAGCAATAGGAGCCTTCCTTTCATTGGCTTTTATCTATTTCTACCCACTCAGCGAACAAAAAATGAAGCAGATAACGCAAGAGTTGGAAGAAAAACGTGCTGAAGGCTCTATCAAGTAATCTCCATTTGTTAATCCAATAAATTATCACTATGTACAACCTTTCTAAAGCATTACACGAAGAGCTGGAAGAGAACATCCTTCCTTTCTGGATAAATAGAATGACTGATCACCGCAACGGTGGCTTTCTTGGTCGCATAGACGGCTATGGTAACCCTGTGCCCGATGCCGAAAAAGGTGCAGTTCTTAATGCACGCATACTCTGGGCTTTTGCTGCAGCCTACCGTGTTTTACGCAAACCGGAATATCTGGAGGCTGCAACAAGAGCGAAAGATTATTTTATCAGCCATTTCATCGACCCGCAAGAGGGTGGTGTTTTCTGGAGCTTAGATGCACAAGGACACGTTCTTGACAATAAAAAGCAGACATATGCCATCGGATTTGCAATCTATGGCTTGAGCGAATATGCACGTGCCACGGAAGATGAAGAGACACTGATGTATGCAAAAAGGTTGTATGCCGATATTGAACAGCATGCTTTTGACAGCGTCAATAATGGCTATGTTGAGGCTTTAACACATAACTGGCAGCCTATTGCTGACATGCGACTGAGTGATAAAGATGAGAATGGTTCACGAACAATGAACACGCATTTGCATATTCTTGAACCCTACACAAACCTCTATCGTGTGTGGAAATCCCCTGAACTGGCTGAACGCATTAAGAATTTAATTAGTATATTCTTACAACGGTTGTATAACCCCAAGACAAATCATTTGGATCTCTTCTTTAATGATGAGTGGGAAGGCAAGCGTAACATACAGAGCTTTGGTCATGATATTGAAGCTGTATGGCTTTTGCATGAAGCTGCATTGGAGTTAGATGAAAGAAAGTTGCTGACAAAAGTAGAGGCTACTATAAAACGTATTGCGATAGCTGCTGATGAAGGCCTACAAGATGATGGGTCTATGATATATGAGCGATGGACCGACACAGCAAAAGTTGACAACCAGCGTCAATGGTGGGTAATGTGCGAGTGTATCATTGGGCATGTCGACCTTTATCAATATTTTGGTAATACAGATTCTCTCCGTATCGCACAAAGATGCTGGGACTATACTAAGCAGTATATTGTCGACCATACACAAGGAGAATGGTTTTGGGGCTGTGACGAGAACACACATCCAAACAGAATAGACGATAAGGCAGGCTTTTGGAAATGTCCATATCATAATACAAGAATGTGTTTAGAGATAATAGAGCGAGAAGCACTAATAAAAAAGGCATAAACATCTTCTTTCTTTCACAATGTGGTACGTGCAATAAAGTATTACACCGAGTCGTTATCTAAAAAAATACTTCTTATGGATACATGTGTACTACACGAAATTACACCTTTAATGGAGACGGATGCCCTTTATATTGCAGATAGGCGTAAAGGGAGTTTTTCTTATCCTGTGCATAATCATGAGGCCTTCGAACTAAACTTCGTAGAGAATGCCGCTGGGGTGGAAAGAATAGTTGGAGACAGTAATGAAGTGATTGGTGATTATGACTTAGTGCTCATCACTAACCCTACACTTGAACATGCATGGCTGCAACATGAATGTAAAAGCACTGATATTCGGGAGATAACCATTCAGTTTAATTTCGGAGATGGGACAACTGCTTACGACCAATTCTTTGGGAAGACTCCGTTTGAAAGTATCAGACGCATGATGAAAGAAGCGAAAATGGGACTGGCATTCCCTGTTTCTGCAATCATGAAAGTGTATGAAAGGTTGAGCGAACTTAGTCAAATCAGCGATCGATTCACTGCGTTGATGGAATTTATTAATATTTTGCATACCCTTTCCTTGACTACTGGTGCACGGACACTTGCCACAACAAGCTATGCACGGGTAAAAGTTGAGGACGATAGTAAGCGTATTCTACGTGTAAAGAAATATATCCTTGATAACTATAAATACGAACTCCGATTGAAGACATTAGCTGACTTAGCAAATATGAGTGAGGGAGCATTCTGTCGCTTTTTTAAGTTGCATACAGGACGTAGGTTAAGTGATTATATCATAGATATTCGCTTAGGATATGCCACGCGTATGCTGATAGATACAACAGACACCATATCCGAGATAAGTTTTAAATGTGGGTATAATAACTTGAGTAACTTTAACCGTATCTTTAGAAGAAAAAAAGGGTGTTCCCCCACTGAGTTCCGTAATAATCAGCATAAGATAAAAATCATAATTTAGAGACGATGGTAAAACAACTGTATGACTATTGGTTTGTACAGTTCGACTTTCCTGATGAAAATGGTAAGCCCTATAAAAGTGGCGGTGGAAAGATAGTGTGGAATGAGAAGTTGAAGCGAGAGATACCAGAAGGATGGGAAGTCACAAACATTGGTAGTATTTTGGATAAAGTCATTACAACTCCACGACTTAGCACAAACGAATATTTGCCATCTGGAACATACCCTATAATCAACCAAACTACTGATGTCTATTATGCAGGTTTCACAGAAAGAAAAGAAGCTGTAGTTAACCAATATCCAGCTGTTGTTTTTGGTGACCACTGTTGTGCTGTAAAGTATGTGAATTTTCCTTTTGTTAGAGGTGCAGACGGAATACAGGTGATATTGTTAAAGGAAGCGAATGTTCCTATCAAATACTTATACTGTGCTGAGAAAGGTGTAAAAATTGGGAAGGATATGCAAAACACTTTAGCTTCTTGAAAGAACAACCTATAATTGCGCCGTCAGAAAAGAGGCTAAGGAGTCTGAAGATTCAGCACAAACTTTTTTGAGCAGCTAACTCGAAACAGAAAAGAAATCCTATCGCTGACTAAGCAACGTGATAAACTCCTACCTCTCCTAATGAATGGACAGGTAAAAGTCGGTGTCGAGCGTTCTCGACTAAATTTATGATTTAGTGTATCAAAACTCTTTTGTTTTTCTGAAATCAACCGTCAGTTTTATCGCCAGTTCTTGTATGGACTTAATTTCATTGGTAAGATTTATAAGTTCCTGTAACAATACTTTTACGCTTTTCTCTGCCGTATAAAGGTGCATTAAACGTACGACCTGATTATAGTTAGTGCCGATTCTATGTACTTGGGCTGTGAGTTCGGAGAGCTTGCGGTAATACTCCACGGCAGATTTATCCACCGTTATCACTTTGAAACTCTCCCCAAGAATGCGGGCACGCACGAAATCAGACTTGCTTATTGCCCCAGATTTGTTGTATAGGCCGATGGCACGCAGTTGGTCTTTCACTTCGGGCATACGGGTGTCCCATCTGTTCCAGTGTGGAACTTCTACAGTGTTTCGGTGTCCATAACGATTCTCATTGGCTATTTCTAATTTGGTCATAATTGTATTGTTTTGTTTGTTTCCTAATCACGACTTTGGAGTGATTTAATCCCCTTTCGGGGCAAGGGTCTTTGTGGGACAAACGGCAATTTGTCGGACAAAGACACACCTTGCCAGTATAAAGAAAGAGATAGTTTGTTATGTTCCATAAA